>SCPO01000088.1_pt1 | contig 141582 bp, 158 predicted proteins | sample 6106821 | NCBI WGS metagenome assembly SCPO01 (sample SAMN10720448, study PRJNA508395) | human gut metagenome | isolation source: Participant 2 stool, 0 month | host: Homo sapiens | collected 2017
GAAATCCGGGAGACATTAGAGGGACGCAGAAGGCGGCGTGAAGAACAGCATCCGAAACTGCCTGACGGTGTTCCAGCGTGACCCGCTGTTTCGTGGGGCGCTGCGTCTGAACCTTTTGACGGAGCAGATTGACATTGTGAAGCCGCTGGGCTGGGAGCGCACCAGTACCACGCTGACCGACATGGACATGAACTACCTGCTTTTGTATCTGGAAGAAAATTACGGGCTTATCAGCGAGAAAAAGGTGCAGAGCGCCATCAAGATTGTTGCCAATGAAAACCGCTACCATCCGGTCAGGGATTACCTGAACAACCTGCAATGGGACGGCACAGAGCGCATCCGTTACGCCCTGCATCACTTTCTGGGAGCCGATACGGACGAATACACCTATGAAGCCTTGAAACTGTTCCTGATAGGAGCCATCCGGCGGGTATTCAGACCGGGGTGCAAATTTGAGGTTATGCTCTGTCTTGTGGGCGGTCAGGGAGCCGGAAATCTACCTTTTCCGGCTGCTGGCAGGCAGGGACGAATGGTTTTCAGACGATTTGAAAGAAGCTGGATGATGAAAATGTGTACCGCAAAATGCAGGGGCATTGGATTATTGAAATGTCGGAAATGATTGCAACCGCCAACGCCAAGAGTATTGAGGTCAAGTCATTCTTAAGCCGCCAGAAAGAAACCTACAAAGTGCCGTATGAGACACACCCGGCAGACCGGCTGCGGCAATGTGTATTTGGAGGGACGACCAACCGGCAGGACTTTTTACCCCGTGACCGCACCGGCAACCGGCGCTTTCTCCCCGTGACGGTGTACCCGGAACGGGCGGAGATTCACATACTGGACGATGAAGCGGCGGCGAGGGCGTATATCGAACAGATGTGGGCGGAAGCCATGACGATTTACCGCAGTGGGAAGTATAAGCTGTCATTCAGCATAGAAATGAACCGATACCTGAACGCCCATCAGCAGGACTTCATGCAGGAGGACACACAGGCTGGCATGATCTACGCCTATTTGGAGGACTACACCGGTGACAGGGTATGCTCCAAGCAGCTTTATGAGGAAGCGCTGGGAACTTAAATTCCCGGCAGACTGGGAGACACGGGCAATCTGCGAGATTATGAATACCGGCATTGCGGGCGGCATTATACAGGGCTGGGCAGCCTACAAAAGCCCGAAGCGGTATAAGAAATACGGTTCTCAAAAGGCTGGGAGCGTGTCAGCAAGACCCGCCGGAGGGACGGTTTTCAGGAAATCACGGAAGAAGAAGCCCGGCAAATGGAACTTCCATTCTGAAAAGCCACCGGTTGACAGTTTGGTTGACGCTTTGGTTGACAGCCGGTTGACGGGGAAAAGCCTGATATTTGGGGCATTTCTCTCCTTTGTCAACCATGTCAACCAAGAAATCAAAGAAAAAGTAAAAAGTAATAATAGAGCGCCTGTGGATTGTTTTCAAAGTCTTTTCTGCCGGTTGACACGGTTTGGTTGACATGAAGACAGTCTGCGGCTGTAAACCTGCCTGACATTCCCTTGTCGGGCATATTTCATTTATGGAGGTAACTGCCTATGGCAAAAAGCAAAAACGAGAGCAATAACAAAAAGCAGCGGCACCCTGCTTACCGAAAAAGACGGCACCCAGTATTTTGTCATGGGGAAAGTCCGTATCAAGGTATCGGAGCATTTCGCACAGGATGGGAAGCCGCTTGACAGTCTGCTGGAAGATGTGATCCAGCACGCTGCCGCCGCTTCCTGAAAAAATACGGAATAACGACTGTCAATCAGCCCACGCTTATGATATACTTGTACCAGCGAGTATTGTATAAGCGTGGGATGTTTCTTTCGCTTAGAAGGAGATTTTTTAACCGTGTAACATCCATACAATACGACGATTTATAACACTGCACTATATTTGAGATTGAGCCGTGACGATGAATTACAGGGGGAAAGCGGCAGTATCCAGACCCAGCGCATGATGCTTAGGCAGTATGCCGCAGAGCATGGGCTGACTGTTGTAGACGAGTACATTGACGACGGATGGAGCGGGACAAATTTCGAGCGTCCAAGCTTCCAAAGGATGATTGATGACATCGAGGACGGGAAAATCAACTGCGTTGTCACAAAGGATTTATCCCGTCTGGGAAGAAACTATATCCTGACCGGTCAGTACACGGAAATCTATTTCCCAGCAGCAAGTACGCTACATTGCCATCAATGATAATGTGGACACCATCAACGGAGAAAGCGAGCTTGCCCCGTTCTTAAACATCCTGAATGAAATGCACGCCCGACAGACCAGCAAAAAGGTCAAGGCTGCCATGCACACAAGATTTGCCAATGGCGCACACTATGGAGCCTATGCACCGCTGGGCTATGTAAAAGACCCGGACAAAAAAGGCCATCTTCTGATTGACCCGGAAACACGCTGGATTGTAGAGAAAAGATTTTTGATCTTGCCGTACACGGGAGGGGTGCCGCCAGCATTACACGGATTCTGGTGGAAGAAAAAGTACCTACCCCCGGCTGGCTGAACTATGAAAGATATGGGACTTTCGCCAATATCTACGCCGGTGCGCCTCGCAGAAAAAGCCTATGCGTGGACGATTGCACAGGTCAAGAGCATTTTGAAAGAGGAAACCTACATCGGTCACAGCGTTCACAACAAGCAAAGCAACATTTCATTCAAGAACAAGAAAAAGGTGCGGAAGCCGCAGGAAGAATGGTATCGTGTGGAAAATACCCACGAAGCCATCATTTCCGAAGAAGTGTTCCAAAAAGTTCAGGAGCTGATTGCAAGCAGACGCAGACGACAGAAGAATGGCACAACGCAGATATTTTCCGGGCTGGTAAAATGTGCGGACTGCGGATGGTCATTGGCTTATGGTGTAAACAGCCAGAACAAAAATCCCTATGCACACTACCATTGCAGTAAGTACGGACAGGGATTACGCCAGTGTTCCATGCACTATATCCGCTATGATGTGCTGTATGCCTATGTGCTTGCAAGACTGCAATACTGGTCTATGCTGGCACAGAAAGACGAGGACAAGCTGCTGAAACGGCTGCTCAATGCCAGCGACAGAGAAAGAAACTCTGCGAAGAAAAAGCAGGCTGCGGAGCTGAAAAAGGCGGAAAAGCGTAAAGCCGAGGTTGACGGGCTGTTTGCTAAAATGTATGAGGACTGGTCTGCCGGACGCATAACCGAGTATAACTTCAATATGCTGTCCGAGAAGTACCAGAACGAGCAAAGGGAGCTTGAAACAAAAATAAGGCAGCTTCACGAAACTATGGAAGCCGCCGTACAGACCGCAGCGGACGCTGAAAAGTGGATTGCCCTGATGAAACAGTATGTCAACCCTGTGGAGCTGACCGCCGAACTTCTGAACACTCTAATTGAAAAAATAACCGTCCACGAAGCTGTCAAGGGCGAGGACGGAAGCCGTGAGCAGGAAGTAGAAATCTACTACCGCTTCATCGGCAAAATCGACTGACCTTTCTTTTTTACCAAACAATATCTTTAATTAAGGGAAACGGGCGGCGGTGCTCCCGATATCTCGCTCCTCCCATTGTTATCACAGGCCCTCGGCGTGGACACCGAAGCCCTGCTGAGAGGCGATCTGGAGGAAAACGATATGACTAACGGCAATATGAAGAAAATGCGGTTTTACCGCTGTCCGGCCTGCGGCAACCTGCTGTTCTCGACCGATGACGCAGATGTGACCTGCTGCGGTGCAAAATTGACCAACCTTGTTATGCACAAACCGGACGAGGAAAATGCACTGCAAATTGAGCACAGCGACGGCGAATGGTATATCACCGCACCGCATGAAATGCACCGCGAGCACTATATCTCGTTCGTTGCATTTCTCACCGGAGACACGATGATCGTCAAAAAGCAGTACCCGGAATGGGGATTAGACGTGCGTCTGCCCTATATTCGGCACGGCATGCTGCTGTGGTACTGCACGAGGGACGGACTGTTCTATCAGAACATCTGAGCAAAGGCAGGGTAACCTGCCTTTTTTATTTTTGCAGGAGGCTTTTTACAATCCTTCATTTTTGGTTATATTTTTCGTAAAATCGACTTGCTTTTTTAGGAAGGCAATGGTATAGTCAAAGAGAACTTTATACTACTAAAGCTTGGAGGTAGTTCAAATGTACAAAGAAATGATGGATTCCATCGGTATGATCCAGTCGATCGACCCCGAGCTGGGCAGTGCGATGAACGAGGAGCTGCACCGTCAGCGCCAGAATATCGAGCTGATCGCCAGCGAAAATATCGTTTCTCCCGGCGTTATGGCTGCTATGGGCAGCGTGCTGACCAATAAGTACGCTGAGGGTCTTCCCGGCAAGCGCTACTACGGCGGCTGTGAATTTGTTGACAAGGTAGAGCGCATCGCAATCGAGCGCGCATGTGAGCTGTTCGGTGCAAAGTATGCGAATGTTCAGCCGCACTCCGGTGCACAGGCCAACCTTGCGGTTTACTTCGCTCTGCTCGATCTGGGCGACACCGTTATGGGTATGGATCTGTCTCAGGGCGGTCACCTGAGCCACGGCTCTCCGGTCAACCAGTCCGGCAAGAACTACCACTTTGTTTCCTACGGCGTAAACGAGGATGGCTTCATCGACTACGCTGAGCTTGAGAAGGCTGTCAAGAAGCATCGCCCGAAGCTGATCGTTGCAGGTGCATCCGCGTATCCGCGTGCCATCGACTTCGAGAAAATGGCCGAGATCGCACATGGCTACGGCGCTTACCTGATGGTCGATATGGCGCACATTGCCGGTCTGGTTGCCGGCGGTCAGCACCAGAACCCGATGCCGTATGCTGACGTTGTTACCACCACCACCCACAAGACGCTTCGCGGTCCGCGCGGCGGCCTGATCCTGACCAACAACGCGGTTCTGGCAAAGCGCATTAACTCCGCTGTATTCCCGGGCACCCAGGGCGGCCCGCTCGAGCATGTTATCGCGTCCAAGGCGGTTTGCTTTGGCGAGGCACTGCAGCCGGAGTTCAAGGAGTACGCACGCAAGATCGTTGAGAATGCCAAGGCTATGGCTGCACAGCTGCAGGCACGCGGTGTCAAGCTGGTTTCCGGCGGCACCGACAATCACCTGCTGCTCGTTGATCTGACCGACGAGGAGTGCACCGGCAAAGATCTGGAGGCGCGTCTGGATTCGGTTCACATCACCGCCAACAAGAACACCGTTCCGGGTGAGAAGCGCAGCCCGTTCATCACCTCCGGCGTTCGTCTGGGCACCCCGGCCGCTACGACCCGCGGCATGGGTGTGGAAGAGATGAAGGTCATCGCGGACTGCATTGCAGACTGCATCTACCACTACGATGAGAAGAAGGACGAGATTTCCGCACGCGTTCTGGCACTCACCGAGAAGTTCCCGCTGTACGAATAATCTCCGGCTGCCGCGGAACTGCTTCATCCGGATTTCTGAGCAATGGCTGCATAAAGCTCCGGCGCACGCAAATCCGATGATACTCATACAAAAACAGAGCGTTTCACTGCTGTGAAGCGCTCTGTTTTCATTTCCGGGTAAGTCTCAAGCCTCTTGAAGAATCCATTAAGCACATTTGCATCTGTATTTTTCGACAACGGAACAAGGCCGACGCCTGCATTTTGCAGGTGTCGGCCTTGTACATATCTGATGCTTTTCCACTGACGATTGTCGTAAGTTTATGGTAAGTTTGCCTTTGAACCCTTGAAATCCCCAGTGTTTTCAGCGTTTTGGGGTACTGCTTAGTACATACCGCCGCCCATATCCGGAGCTGCCGGAGCAGCCGGAACCGGCTCCTTCTTATCAGCAATCAGGCTCTCGGTGGTCAGGACCATCGAAGCAACGGATGCTGCATTCTGCAGTGCGGAACGGTTTACCTTGGTCGGGTCAACGATGCCGTTTGCGATCATGTCGCCGTAGGTCTCGGTTGCAGCGTCAAAGCCGTAGCCAACCTTGTCAGCGTGCTTTACCTTATCAACAACGATTGCGCCCTCGATGCCTGCGTTGGCAGCGATCTGCTTCATCGGTGCTTCCAGACCGCGTGCAACAATCTGCATACCGGTCTTCTCATCGCCGGTTGCCTCTGCAGCCAGAGCCTCAACCGCTGCGATAGCGTTTACATAAGCTACGCCGCCGCCTGCTACGATGCCTTCCTCAACAGCTGCGCGGGTAGCGTTCAGTGCATCCTCGATGCGGAGCTTCTGCTCCTTCATCTCGGTCTCGGTGGCAGCGCCAACCTTGATAACAGCTACGCCGCCGGCCAGCTTAGCCAGACGCTCCTGCAGCTTCTCACGGTCGAAGTCAGAGGTGGTGCGCTCGATTGCACCACGGATCTCAGCAACGCGGTTTGCGATAGCCTGCTTGTCGCCAGCACCGTCAACGATGGTGGTGTTCTCCTTGGTTACCTTGATCTGACGGGCAGAACCCAGCATATCCATGGTAGCGTCCTTCAGCTCGATACCAACCTCCTCGGAGATTACGGTACCGCCGGTCAGGATTGCGATGTCGCGGAGCATATCCTTGCGGCGATCGCCAAAGCCCGGAGCCTTAACAGCTACGCAGGTGAAGGTGCCGCGCAGACGGTTTACGATCAGGGTAGACAGAGCCTCGCCCTCAACGTCCTCAGCGATGAGCAGCAGCTTCTTGCCGGCCTTAACGACCTGCTCGAGGATCGGCAGCAGCTCCTGAATGTTGGACAGCTTCTTATCGGTGATCAGCACCAGAGCGTCATCCAGATTTGCTTCCATCTTCTCGGTGTCGGTGCACATATACGGGGTGATATAACCGCGGTCGAACTGCATGCCCTCAACAACCTCAGAGTAGGTCTCAGCGGTCTTGGACTCCTCAACGGTGATAACGCCGTCGGTGGAAACCTTCTCCATAGCCTCTGCGATCAGGGTGCCGATCTCGTCGGAGCCGGAGGAGATAGCGCCTACACGGGCGATGTCGTTCGTGCCGTCAACCTTCTTGGAGTTCTCAGCAATCGCTGCAACAGCAGCCTTGACTGCCTTGGAGATACCGCGGCGCATTACCATCGGGTTTGCACCTGCTGCTACGTTCTTCAGGCCCTCACGAACGAAAGCCTGCGCCAGAACGGTAGCGGTGGTGGTGCCGTCGCCTGCGATGTCGTTGGTCTTGGTGGCAACTTCCTTAACAAGCTGTGCGCCCATGTTCTCGAAAGCGTCGTCCAGCTCGATCTCCTTAGCGATGGTAACACCGTCGTTGGTGATCAGCGGACCGCCGTACTTCTTATCCAGTACAACGTTGCGGCCCTTCGGACCGATGGTTACCTTAACGGTATCAGCGAGCTGATCAATACCGCGCTGCAGAGCCTTGCGCGCGTCCTCGCCGTAAATAAGCTGCTTAGCCATGATGAATTACCTCCTGAAAATTACTCTACGATTGCCAGAATGTCGCTCTGACGAACGATGATATACTTCTCGCCGTCCAGCTTAACCTCGGTGCCGGTGTACTTGCCGGTGATGACCTTCTGGCCCTTCTGAACTTCCATCTTGATTTCCTTGCCGTCAACAACGCCGCCCGGGCCTACTTCGATGATTTCAGCAACCTGGGGCTTCTCCTGTGCGGATGCGGTAAGAATAATGCCGCTTGCGGTGGTCTCCTCCGCCTCGACCATCTTGATAACTACACGGTCGCAAAGGGGCTTGAGCTTCATAATGGATTCCTCCTATGAAAAATAAGATTTTACAATGTTGGGGGTTAGCACTCAAATTACCCGAGTGCTAACTTCGAGTATTATCTTACACCAAGGAGCCGCAATATGCAAGGGGGTAATCCGGAATTTTCACAAAAATTTTCTGAACAAATTATGAACAGTGCCCTGTACCGCTCAGCGTTTTGCCGGCCGTTTAGCAGACGGATGGTCGGAGTGCTTATTCTCTCCCCTGTTCGATGCAGACGGGTCTTTAAAATACATATGCAGCTCGCACTTGATCATGCCGTTGTACAGCTTGCGGCGCTTATCCGCCTTGCGGCCGTAGCAGCGCTCGAACAGCGGATCCGAGCTGAGCAGATACTGCTTCATCGGGCTGTTTTTCGTCGCTCTGCCGAGGTCGGCGTACAGCTTTTCCGCCTGCTGCAGGTCCAGCAGACGCTCACCGTACGGCGGATTGGCAAACAGTACGCCCGCATTGCTGTAATCGCGCTTGGTCGCGTCCGCGCGCTCGAAAAAAACCGTGTTGGCTACACCGGCCTTGCGCGCGTTCTCGATGGACAGCTGCACGCAGTCCGGGTCGATGTCGCTGCCGACGATATCGAATTTAGCGTCCGGCTGGGCAAGGTCGAGCGCACTCTCGCGCGCCTGCTGCCAGACCGACTTGTCAAAGCAGCTCCACTTCTCCGCATCAAAGCGGCGCAGCAGACCGGGCGCACGGCGCTGCGCGATCATGGCCGCCTCAATCGCAATCGTGCCCGAGCCGCAGAACGGGTCGAGGAACGGGTCGCGTCCGCGCCAGCGCGCAGCTTGACCATAGCCGCCGCCAGCGTCTCACGGAGCGGCGCCGCGTTGCTGTTGGCACGGTAGCCGCGCTTGTGCAGACCGGCGCCCGAGGTATCGAGGTACAGTTCAGCTACGTCGTGCATGATGGCGAACTGAATCTGATATTTTTCGCCGATCTCGTCGAACCAGGTCTGGCCGTACTTCGCGCCCAGACGGGATACGACCGCCTTTTTGATAATCTTCTGGCAGTCCGGAATCGAGTGCAGAGCCGAGTCCAGACTGTGACCCTTGACCGGAAATGCGCCGTCCGCCGGAATGAACTGCTCCCACGGGAGCGCCTTGACGCCCTCGAACAGCTGATCGAACGTTTTGGCTTTGAATGTGCCGATGCGGATGAGCACGCGCTCGGCGCACCGCAGGTTCAGGTTCGCCCATGCGAGCGTGTTCTCGTCACCGGTGAACAGCACGCGGCCGTTTTCCGCGTGCACGTCGGTCAGCCTGCCGCCGAAGCGCAGCTCGTCCGCGACGATACCCTCCAACCCGAACAGGGTCGGGCAGCATAATGTGAGTTGCATATGGTTTTCCTCCAAAAAGCCCGCCGTCAGAGCAGGAGCCGAAATTCCTTTAACCTTTATATTGTATCGGTTTTTGCGAATTTTGTCAAGATTCGCGACGAGATGGTCTATTTAAAATTTGGTGTGGATAGAGGGTAAAACGCATATCCCATGTCTTCTTTGCAGCTTGTCAGGCGGATCTCATTGAGGAGGTCAACAATGCGGAACATCTTCTGCGAATTATTCGCTACAAACTCATCCAGCGAGCCATAGTTCGTGAACGCATTGTCATCCGGCGGTTCCGGCCAACTCCACTGCTTGATCGGCTCATTGGTATTCACATCAAAGAACTTTGTTTCCGGTTCGTCGCCCTCGCATTTCGTTTCAAAGAAACAGTCCGGCATGAACTCTGTTCCGTGCCAGCCTCGACCTTCTCCTGTTTCGGCATTATACTGCGTAAAGTACCAGCCGATACCCTCAGCTTCTCCTTCTTCCTGCTCAAAACGAACATATGGGAGATAGACCATTTTGCTCATTTTTTCTCACCTCTTTTACCTTTCTTATTTGAGGACTATTTTTGCTCCGGACAAATAAAAAAGTGCCGGTAATGAGGATTTCATTACCGACACTTTTTATCGTGTCATTTTATGACTTTTTAGCGTTACAATATCACTGCTTGTATTCCACACGTTAAAAACCATACAAATGACACGTTAAAACCCCATCGTTCTGGCGTTCCGCGTTCAACCGATACCGAGAAACGGTTGGCATTTTCTCCCACCTATAAATGGAACAAATTTGCTTTTTCGCTGGAATATGGTATAATAATTACAAAGCAATTTTCCCCACATATGTGGGAGTGATTCCACGGAGTGTTACTATGGTTTTGTTAGGCGTAAAAGCTGAGGGGCCTTGGCTTATATCCAGTTGGAAACTAGCTTACGGCGTAGGCTGGATGAATATTTGTAAGGCTGCTCTTTGTATGTATCCGGATCTTATTGATGGCGAAATTCTTCTTGCTGGTTTTGCTTCTCCAAAACGCGCAGAAATATCGTGTGTAGATGATATTTTAAATCTTGAAGAAAGCAACACTCTGATCATCCGGGGTGCATCCAGACTTGTAAAGGCTCGCATAGAGGTAATATTTCACAATCAATTGCAGTTTATTGATGTGTGCGTGGAACGTAATGCAAATTCACAGAAGCCGATTACAAAAATTTCAATAAATCAATATGCCAGTACCTTGATAGTATTGAAATACATATGCATATGGCGTTTCCTGATTCAAAGGCTTAATGCCATTCTACACTCCTCTGCTCAATATGAGCAGAGGTTTTCTTTTTGCCCAATCACTCAGGCTGATTATCGTCTACACGACACTGCAGATGAACCTCGCTCAGTTTCCGGTATTCCACCTGCGCAGTATCAAGCATCTGCAACCTAATAGAGACAGTCCGGCATGAACTCTGTTCCATGCCAGCCTCGACCTTCTCCTTCTTCCTGCTCAAAACGAACATATGGGAGATAGACCATTTTGCTCATTTTTTTCTCACCTCTTTTCCCTTTCTTATTTGAGGACTATTTTTGCTCCGGACAAATAAAAAAGTGCCCAAACCCTGCATTATACCATACCAATGTCAACCCTGCTAAGTGCAAAATGGAATAGGCTACAGCGACGTGTAGACGGCGTATGAGGCACGATACGGGTAAGAGTAAGGGTTCTTTCCGAACTACTTGTCCCCTGCCATACTAGCGATTCTGACGCAAATTTTGTAGTATATCACAGTTCACTTCCCTTTCGCTAATGCAAAAACTGCATAAGTCCGGGCATCGAACAATTGTTTGCTTTTTCACTGGAATATGGTATAATAATTACAAAGCAAATGTTGCGTTTAAAGAAAGAAGGGCTATTATGAAATTAGAACATGTAACCATTGACGATATGCTTCGTTCATATCTAAAGTCTAATTTCGCTAACCGCAACACACTGGTCATTTGGCCTTTAAGCATGTGTGATTCCGAAGCTGAAGTTGAGACTATTAAACAAGATCTCTTCGAATTCGGTTATCTTCCGCCGAAGAGCTATTGCCGCAATGGATTCTGGATTATAGAGATGCCCACGCATACGGCATTTGAAATCATCAATCGTCATAGTAAAGGTACACTTGCGATGCGTTGTTATTGTGGCGATGAATGTCTCCATGAAAATATGTGAGCGGAGTAAAACAAAATACCCGCCAAAGATACCACCTCTATAAGGGAAAACCGTTAGAGGTGAAGGTTCATCAAAAATAGCTTGTCGCTTGTTTGAGCCCTATGTAGAATCAAAACCTCTAACTCCCTTGAAACCTGCCGACTGTGTTACCCACAGTTTGAGGCCTGTGTAAAACTACCTACCTCCAACCAAAAGGTGACGGGCTTACAGACCTCTGCTGAGTTTGAGACCTATGTAAATACGATATCTCCAAACCTCGCCCACTATCAATCCAAAGATCCCGGTTTGAGACCTATGTGAAACCATATACCTCCAAACCCTGATCGGTAATGTAGCTGCCGTTCTTGCGGTTTGAGGCCTAATCACATGCATTTTAGCAGCGTGGTTTGAGACCTATGTAAAATCACTCACACCCAAAACTTTCGCCAAATCGACAAAGTCGAAGGGAGTTTGAGCCCTATGTGAAAATTATCTACCTCTCAATTCCATCACAAGGAGCGATTCCGACGAAGAAGACATACCAATTTAATGCCGAATACCAGACAGACGACTTAGACTTTGCTGTTGGCGTTTCCCTTTTCGATCAGAACGACAATATGGTGTTTTCGGCATGGAATCTAAATGAATGCCCCGAAGATGCGGTAATTGGTCGAGATCTATTCGACGAAAAGGACTTCATTAAGGCTGTTAAGCTGGGAATGGAGTTAGCAAAGCAGGGATATAACGATGTTAAGTACGTTGATTCTACGGGGTTGTATGAAACTAGCTGTTAAGATGCTTTTGGTTGACTAATAGTAGGTTTGAGCCCTCTGTAAAACAACATACCAACAAAACTCCTATCATCCTCTTATAGCTTGTTTATACGTTTGAGACCTATGTAAAATTAAATACTTTCAAAACAAGTTGCCCGATAACGGCATTCGAAGATTAGTTTGAGACTTATGTAAAATCATTTACTTCTAAAGCCTTTGGCGGTGATTACATTGACTTCTGTTGATTTGAGATCTATGTAAAACGGTCCACCTCTAAAACCGGCTTTAGCAACAGATTCTGGAACTGCCAGTTTGAGACCTATGTGAAATCATTTATCCTGTTATCACCGTTCAAACCGGTCATTTGAGTCCTATCTAAAATCACCTATACCTCTAAAAGGATCATTGAGAGCATGGAATAATTTTTTCAGTTTGATACCTATGTAAAATTACTCGCCTCCTTTGAGCCCTATGTAAAACAGATACCTCTAACTTACCGAAAGCTATGTCAAGACCGCCGTTTGAGACCTATTTTTAAACTCCCCTTTGAACAAGATGATTTGAGATCTATGTAAAACTATCTACCTCCAACCGGATATGAAATATCCGTTCCATCAGGGTTTGAGCCTTATGTCGAACCTCTTTCAGCGGCTATCCCGTACCGCTACGCGCGTTTGAGTGACTTAACCTTGTAAATTCACAACCATTTTTGCTTATATAGGAGGCGATTTCTTTGTTTATCATCGGCATTATTGCTGGCCTGTGTCTTTTCGCAACGGTCGTTTGCGTGACCGCTGTTATTGCGGCTGGACAGGCTGATTACAACAAAGCTACTCGGAAAGATTAAGACCTTTCTCTTATATGTAAAAGTCTTTTGGACTGGCTTTTGAGCCCTGCCCTCCACCGTTAGGTTGGCTTTTTGCGTTTGAGGCCTATGCAAAACAGGATGCCTTTAAACATAATGCCGTGTTGGATCATAGTTTGAGACCTATGTAAAACGAGATGCTTCCAAACCTCGGGTTTTTTAGGGTAGAAATTTGAGACCTATGTAAAACGAAATATATCCAAACCGCTGTCGGCGGAAGAAGTGCAAGTACCCCAGTTTGAGACCTATGCAAAATCCTCTACTTTCAAAATCTGCATAAACAAGGAGAACTCTAAATGATAATCCCTCTTAACATTCATGCAGGCGCTTTTTGCTTTGTTTTGGGCTCGTCCTTCTACTTGCTGCGTTTCTAATTGAAGACTCGAGCAAATCCTCTCCTGGTTCTTTGACTATGGGATGTTTTCTCACAGGAATGGCAACAACTTTTGTGGGTATTCTTGTTCTGTTCTCGTGCCTTGTGCTACACCTTATCATATGAATCCGTTTTTATTGCTAAAGGAGCTGTTCTTCATGTTGTATCCCTACGCCATAAGCCGTGAGAGCGTCAATGGGCATCGTGTCTGGATCGCCAAGAGCCTGCACCTGAAAGGCTGTGTCGCTCAAGGAGATACTCGCCTTGAGGCCATCAAAGAGCTGGAGTCCAATGAAATCGCATGGCTTGAAACCGCCAAAATACTGCATATCCCTCAGTCAAATTAACACCCACACAACCGAAAATTCCTACTCCATCTATACCCTTGCGGTTAGACGGAGTTTTTTATGCAATTTGTTCTTGTGTTACAAAAACCAGATTTTCGGTATTTATAAATGTAGATGGCTAATATGGACCATTGTTACCGGGATAGTTTTAAGTCTTTCCACCACACACGTAGGGTGATCCTATCCCATATTTTTTCTACAAGATTTCAGAAAGGAAGTGACCACAATGCAGTTAATACATGAACTTTCATGGTTATGGAAAGGAATAGGTATTATCGCACTTGCAAGTGCAATTGTTCTCATTGCAGCGTTCAAACTGCACAAAGAAGAATATAAAATTGAGATTGCATGCATTATTTTTATCGTAACTATACTGATTGGTATTATTGTTATGATTCTATGCGCTCGGGTTCCGATGCCCATATAAGCAATAGGCATTGCAGATTGATTTTTATCGTTACGGTATCGCCTTGTGCACTGCTGGCATCGATGGTGGTGATGGCGGGGGCGGCTCCTGAGGCGTGGGATAAATAAGCGCTACAATGCGCTGTAAGCGTTTCTAATCTTCAGTAGTTAAATTTCGCATTCGTCACATTGCCCGTCCTCCTGTCGCATCTGAGGACGGGCAACAGCATTTCATTTTCATTTCTTTATCAAAGCCAATGCAAGTCATTGGCGGAAAGCAGCTTCTACTTGAAACTACTTGTAAATTACTTGAAAGTCTTTCAAGTAAAGCCTGTATTTGAATTTTACATCAGGCGGCAGCGCAGGCATTTCGATCCAATATACGACCTCCCAGACGAAGGGCTCGAATTGAGGTTCAGACATAGTAAAGAAGCGTTTCCATATCGCATCGGATACCTTCCATGTGAACTCATTGCTAAGACTCTCTGGCCTTCTTCCGGCTGTTCCTCGGCAAGTTTGTGCCAGCCATCGGTTATCATAGGCATCCACCACTTGATATGTTTAATTGCCAACAGTCTCAACCCTTTAGGGTCGGGGTAGTTGACAAAATCGCATTCATACCCTCCATTCCGATTGTTCTATCCGCGTTTTATTCTTATCCAATTAGCGGTGCTCTTGCTGCTTCGAAATCCGGATAGATACTCAGACGAATCTCGCTCAGCTTATAATATTCGAGATCATCTTGCTGGTACAGCCTGAAATCCTTATCGTTATAGCATGCTGTCCATGCATTGAAGCCAATCAGAAAATCTGCGTCCGGCAGCGGCACTACCTCCATGATCGTGCCATACTGCGCAGCATCTTCTCCATCTCGAACGAAATACTCGAAAATTTCATCTTCATGCTCTTTTGCAAAAGCTCTAAAATCATCATAATAAATCATATACGTTTTCCTTTTTGTTTCTTAAATTCTGTTTTTTAGTTCTCACATAATCATTTTTATCATTCTTTATCAGGGAATATCTACATTCTCTGTGAAGCACATCCTAAACTTCACCCTTTTCTGCTCTCAAGCGAATAGAACAAATGTTTGCTTTTCTATCAGGATATGGTATAATAATTACAAAGCAAAACCGCCTACATCCTTGTTTGAGAATTCTGCAATTTCTTCCGCTTCCAAGTGTGTTCTGGCTAGAAAGTGTAGCATGTGTTTGAGTACCATGTAATTTCACACTCCTCCAAACCCAGGATGATGCTGATGATGTTATGGTACATGTTTGAGAATCATGCAATTTTACTCTTCTTCCAAAGCTTTGTTCCGTTTTCGGACGAAATCTTGCTTGTTTGAGAACCATGTAATTTCATCTTCTTTTAAACTGCCATTTTGCGGAGATAGGCGCTCTTGTTCGTTTGAGTACCATGTAATTTTACTCTTCTTCCAAAGCTCCATTGGGCGCAGCTTGTCCACTGGTTTATTTGAGAACCATGCAATTTTGCCCTTCTCCAAAGCGGGAATAACAATGAAAAAGTTTGAGAATCATGTAATTTTATCTTCTGCCAAACCCTTTGCTGCCGTAACGATCAGCCAGTAAATGTTTGAGTGCCCTGCAATTTCTTTGTCTTTGCAGCGCAATAGCAAGTTTGAGAACCCTGCAATTTTATCTTCTTCCAAACCTGCACATTCGTGATTTTTAACGGCTGTAGGGCTTGAGCACCATGTAATTTTGCTTCCTTACAAAACAGCGGCTCTTTGATTTTTTGATGTTTGAGTACCCTGCAATTTCACACCCTTCCAAACCTTAAAAGACTTGACAATATAGTGGATATCTGTTTGAGCACCCTGCAATTTCACATCCCTCCAAATCGAGTGTGTAACATATAAATGGAACTGAATTGTTTGAGAACCATGTAATTTTATCTTCTTCCAAACCTTCTCCGTCCGGCTATGGTCTGGTTTGAGTACCATGTAATTTTACCTTCTTCCAAACTGACTTATTTCTTTAAGCAGCTGTACGAGTTGTTTGAGTATCATGTAATTTTATCCTCTGCCAAACCTACACGGTTCACGAGTTGCGGGCTATGCTGGTTTGAGTGCCATGTAATTTCATCTTCTTCTAAACCACCTGCCGACTGTTACACCTGAGTGTGTGTTTGAGTACCATGTAATTTCATCTTCTTCTAAACCCTCAAAACGCTGAGAGTTTCTCATCGACCTCTGCTCAAAGTGAGCACAAGTGCTCCTACGATTTCTTTGTGCCTTTCAAGTAGAAATGTACGCAAAAATATTAGGCCCTGTTTATTTGAGAACCATACGATTTTACTCTTCTTCAAAGTGGGCTGATCTTATTTGCCATACAAGATATGTTTGAGTACCATGTAATTTTACCCTTCTCCAAAGCGCCGTAGGACCGTGTTACCGAATTTGAGGGCTCTGTAATTTTTCATCAAAGTGTAGCATGTGTTTGAGTACCATGTAATTTTATCTTCTTCCAAACCCGATGTCGTGCGTCTGACTGAGTCTCTTGAGTTTGAGTGCCCTGCAATTTCTTGTATTTGTAGCGTAGTACAGGTGAACCATCTCAGTTTGAGAACCATGCAATTTTATCTTCTTCTAAACCTGTACATTCGTGATTTTCAACGGATGCAAGGTTTGAGCATCATGTAATTTTGCTTCCTTACAACGCTGAGGCTCTTTGGTGATGTTTGAGCACCCTGCAATTTACTTCCTTCCAACCCGAGATATGCTGCTTTATGTAGAAACGACGCGTTTGAGTACCATGTAATTTTACCTTCTTTCAAACCAAATTCGTTGTTTCCTGTATATTTCTGTGTGTTTGAGTATCATGTAATTTCATCTTCTTCTAAACCACCTGCCGACTGTTACACCTGAGTGTGTGTTTGAGTACCATGTAATTTCATCTTCTTCTAAACCATTGAGGGGTGTGTGGATTTCTCTATGTCCATTTGAGTACCATGCAATTTCTTATACTCCCAAACCAAACCTTTGTGTAGCACGAGACACGGTCGTGTTTGAGCCCTATGCAATTTCTTCTGCTTCCAAAACGATTAGGCGCGGATAAGAGAACGGCATGATGTTTGAGAACCCTGTAATTTCTTCCGCCTCCCAAACAGTCGGGCCAATCAGACGAGGCATTTTTGAGTTTGAGTGCCATGTAATTTTATCTTCTGCCAAACCGAGACTTCCGCAAGTTGACTGCTGTTCCTCGTTTGAGTACCATGTAATTTTATCTTCTGCCAAACCCTCAAAACGCGGAGGGTTTGTCATCAACTTCTGCTCATTGTGAGCACAAGTCTATCTCCTCTTGCGACCAAGCGTTTGTGATTCGAGTTTTTAATTTGGACCCTTTGGGTACCCTTCTTGAGAGCCTTGCAATTTTTTCTCTCTTATTTGAATGGCCTGTAATTTTACTTTCTTCCAACCCAAGGTGGCGACTTAGGAGCGATATTGTACATCGTTTGAGAACCATGTAATTTACTCTTTTCCAAAGCACTTCCGCCGTGGTAATCTATGGTTTGAGTATCATGCAATTTTATCTTCTTCTAAACCTATCTCCGTAAGTCAATCGTTTGAGTACCCTGCAATTCTTTCGCTTCCAAAGCATTGCTTTGTTTGCTTCTGATGGAGGCGTTGTTTGAGAACCCTGCAATTTTATCTTCTTCTAACCCGGTAGTCCACCCTCCTGGTTTGAGTACCATGTAGCTTTTTCTTCTCCAAAACGAGTGGATCGGTAGCAGCACGAGTTTGAGTACCATGTAATTTCTCCCCCATCCAAACCTAAAATCTGAAGGCTGGATATCGACTGTTGCCTTTGGCATGTTACCGAGTTTGAGTACCCTGTAATTTCTTTTACTTCCAAAGCTTTTATGCACTCAACTTCCGTTAGAGAAAGTCTAATTGAGAGCCCTGTAATTTTATCTCCTTCCAAACCACAAAACATTGTCAGCGCGACCACACACTCGTTTGAGTACCCTGCAATTCTTTCGCTTCCAAAACATTGCTTTGTTTGCTTCAGATGGCGGCGTCGTTTGAGCACCCTGCAATTCTATTCCCTTTCCAATCGCGTGGACGCCGTTTCCTCCTTCGCAAAAGATTTGAGAACCCTGCAATTCTATTCCCCTCCAAGCCATAAGGCCAGCGCAGCCACGCAGAGTGCTTGTTTGAGAATCCTGCAATCACCCTTCCAAGCTGGAAATTCATCGGCACATCAAAAAAATCTGGTTTGAGTACCATGTAGCTTTTTCTTCTCCAAAACGAGTGGATCGGTAGCAGCACGAGTTTGAGTACCATGTAATTTTATCTTCTTCTAAACCGTTCTGCCTGCACAGTCCACGTAGACGAGGTTTGAGTGCCCTACAATTTCTTTGTATTTGTAGCACAATACAAATGAACCTTTCCGGTTTGAGAACCCTGTAATTTCTTCCTCTTTCAAAACTTACTCTGCCAAACACCCCGGAAAATCGGTGTTTGAGTACCATGTAATTTTACCTTCTACTAAACCTGTTACCGGCAATGCGTAGCGAGGAGGGATTTGAGTACCATGTAATTTTATCTTCTTCCAAACCATGTTACCGAGTGATGCGAAGCAGCGAGGGGTTTGAGTACCATGCAATTTTATCTTCTTCCAAACCGCACCGCGACTGTGGCCGAGACCGCTGGACGTTTGAGTACCATGTAATTTTATCTTCTTCCAAGCCCAGCACTTTTTGATGATGAATACTCCCTGTGTTTGAGTACCATGTAATTTTATCTTCTTCCAAACCAAAGACCCCGGCTTGTAAGGGGACACCCCTGTTTGAGTACCATGTAATATCTTCTTCCAAACCATAAAATCAAGCTATATGAAGATTTTTTCCGTTTGAGTACCCTGTAATTTCATCTTCTTCCAAACCAAATTCATTGTTTCCTGTATATTTCTGTGCGTTTGAGTACCATGTAATTCACCCTTCCAAGCTGGAAATTCATCGGCACATCAAAAAATCCGGTTTGAGCCATGTAATTTCACGTCTGCCAAACCCACAGTGCAACATTCGGAACAGTTTTTCGAGTTTGAGAACCATGTAATTCCTTCCGCCTTCCAAACGACGTTGCCGCGCGTTGTGATATTCAGTTTGAAAACCTTGTAATTTCTTCCGCCTCCTAAACTTTTCAAAGCGTCGATTGGGGCAAAAATGTGTTTGAGAACCCTGTAATTCTATTCTCCTCCAAACCTGCACCAGGCTTTTGATACGGTAACGTGACGTTTGAGAACTCTGTAATTTCACTCTTTCCTAAACCCATGTGTAGCTTTTCAATAATCACATCATGGTTTGAGAACCCTGTAATTTCTTCCCCTTCCAAACCTTGGAGTAGATTTGTTCCATTAAGTCGGTTGTTTGAGAACTCTGCAATTTCTTCCGCCTCCCAAACAGTCGGGCCAATCAGACGAGGCCTTTTTGAGTTTGAGTACCATGTGATTTTATCTTCTTCCAAACCTTACCGACACTCAAAAATGGCGCTATACCTGTTTGAGTACCATGTAATTTTATCTTCTTCCAAACCCTCAAAACGCTGAGGGTTTGGCATTAGCCTCTGCTCAATGTGAGCACAAGTCAACATATAAAGAGGTAACCACTCATGAACTATCTCTACTACATCGGCTACGCCTACACCGTTTATGTTGCAAAACAGAACCCTGTTAAGGGCTTTGGCGAAACCAACATCATCCGCGATCACGAGTTGACAACGGCAGACATCGTTGAACTGCAGCAATCGCTCGGAAAGAACCTGATCGTAAATAACCATCTTCAGGCCGTTCGCCCTAACATCTGGTCCCCTCCTCAGCCGCCGCAGGCGGATGTTGTGCTGACCAGCGTAACGCTGCTTTCGACAATGCGGGAATAATACCGTCTGAACAATAAAGCCTTTCTCGGCGCTTTACGGACCGACATTTGCTATGCTATACTGCTTATAGTGATTAGTGTCGCAGAAGTCTGTGAGGCCTGCGACCTGAAAGGAAGGCTCTTTAGAGTCTTCCTTTTCTTTTTATCAAGAACTACCCCGATCTACAGGAGTTATCGCCTATGCTCAGTAATATACCATCAAAGTCCGATAAAAACGGCGCAGCCGAATTCAAGCATCAGAAGCTATGTGACTTGGATTACTATTCCCGCTTTTCGCGCGAGGAACTGGAAACCAAGCACGCCGATATTCTGCATTTATACGAGGCCCTTAAGAAAGACACCCGCTTTTGGATTGTCTTATCGTTCGCTCTGATTCCGGTTAGTGCGGTTATCTTATGGGACTTTTATCTGCGGCTTACCAATCCCACCTATGCCTTTTATGCATCAAAAAGTATGAACATCGCAGAGATTATAGCTCTTCTCATAAATATCGGAATCCTTCTGCTGCACGCAGCATTCATCGCATTTTCTGCTTCTGACGGTTTCTATCTCGGCTTTCTTCGCCGGCAGAAAGAGACGGTCGAAGAGCTGCTTACCATCAACGAAACCAAGTAAAGGTTCTTCTCTATGCGTTTCTACATTTTCAAGCGCAACGAAACGCTGGACGTACTTCTGCTCCCCCACAAGGGAACAAACATGTACAGCTTCGTGAATCTTAGCAAAGGTCATATCTGCCCTTGCTTATTTCCCAGTATTGATGCCGCTATTGCTGACCTTGACGATCTGCAGAAACGTGGCTTGATTCTGGGATACGACATTATTGCTTAAAATCAAAAAGATCCCCTCTGCTCATTTTGAGCAGAGGTTTTCTTTTGCCGCAAGCCGCCCATCGCCTGCGGATTCGATTCTTCATTTCTTTATCATTTTTCGGAACACATACATTCCCTTGCTGATTCCTTTCTTTTGGGCAAAGAAAAAAGCACCAGCAATGAGAAGTCATTACTGGCACTTTTAACGTGTCATTTATTGATTTTTTACCGTTACGGTATCACTGCTCACGCATCTTTGCGAAGCACTCGCTGCAATATACCGGGCGGTCAGATTTCGGCTCGAACGGAACGCGAGCCTCGCCGCCGCAAGCAGCACAGGTAGCGGTGAAGAACTCACGCGGACCGCGTGCAGCATTCTTGCGCGCATCGCGGCAGGACTTGCAGCGCTGCGGCTCGTTCTGGAAACCGCGCTCTGCGTAAAACTCCTGCTCGCCAGCGGTGAACACGAACTCCTTACCGCATTCCTTGCATACTAAAGTCTTGTCTTCGTACATGGTTTTTACCTCTCTTTGATACTGTTCCCTCGGGAAACTTGAAATATATGCGTACAGACACTGCGCCTGCTATCGCCTAAATAGGTTTAATGGCTGCCGATTTTCGCTTGATGCGCTGGACGGCATTATCCACAGATTTGATCGGTTTGTGCAGCGCTTCGGACATCTCTTCATACGATAAGCCGTCCAAAACAACGTCAAAACCTGTGCCTCAAATTCAGACAAAAGCGAGTAGAGCTTCTTTTTCCGCTCTTCCCTCTCCTCATTGCCGATAACAAGCGATTCAGGATCACCATTCGGTGCAGTTACCCGGGTACGCGATTCCGCAAGGTCTTCAAACAGAGGTCGATCGATTGACATGGACTGATTGAGCGGGTCGTGCTTGAGCGACGCTGCCGCCTTCACTGCGGAATAAATCTTCCGCGTGATGCACAACCGTGCAAACGCTCCAAAGGGTGCGCCCTTACTCTCATCGTACTCCCGGACGGCATTCAGCAGCCCGAGCATACCCTCCTGCATCAAATCCTCTGCATCGGCGCCTGCCAGAAAGTAGGGCCGCGCACAGGTCTTGACCAGACGGGTATAACGACGGATCAGATTCTCCATCGCGGGTCCGTCTCCCTGCCGCGCCAGACAGCACAGCTTTTCATCGGGAATCCCGTTCGATGGCTGTATTTGATAATCATTTCTCATGTCAATAGCTATTATACGCGGTAGAATTGGAAATGTCAAGAAACGATTGTCATCTTTACCGATATCACACAAAAACATGCTTCTGTTTTTATGCAATTATGACAATATTATTAACGTTTTACTCTACAGTTACCGACTTTGCCAGGTTGCGCGGCTTATCAACATCACAGTTGCGCTCCACTGCGATATAGTATGCCAAAAGCTGCATCGGAATAATCGAAAGCGAAGCGGAAAATTCATACAGGCACTTCGGCAGGCGCACGATGTGCTGGCAGACCGACTCGTCGCCGGTGAAATCGTCCGTGGTGACGAGCACGACGCTTGCGCCGCGCGCTACAACCTCACGGATATTGGAGACTGTTTTCTCAAACAGTGCCGGCTGCGTTGCCAGAGCAACAACCAGAGTACCCTCCTCAATCAGAGAAATGGTGCCGTGCTTAAGCTCACCGGCAGCGTACGCCTCCGAATGAATATAGGAAATTTCCTTCAGCTTGAGCGAAGCCTCGAGCGCGGCGGCATAGTCCAGCCCGCGGCCAAGGAAGAACACGCTCGAGCGGTTTGCGTACAGCGTTGCGATACGCTGCATATCCGACTGGCATTTCAGGGTCTGCTCGATGCACTCCGGCAGACGCTGCAGCTCAGCGCACAGCGCACGCTCGTCACCGATGGAAATCAGGCCGCGCACACGCGCGATCTTAACCGAGATGAGGTACAGAGCGGACAGCTGTGCGGAATATGCCTTGGTTGTCGCAACCGAAATCTCCGGGCCGGCCCAGGTATACAGCACACCGTCTGCTTCGCGCGCAATCGTCGAGGAAACGACGTTTACGATCGCAATCGTGAACGCACCTGCCTGCTTGGCCAGACGCATGGCAGCCAGCGTATCCGCCGTCTCGCCGGACTGGCTGATAACGATGCACATATCCTTTTTGCCGATGATCGGGTTCTCATAACGGAACTCACTGGCAACCTCTGCCGTGCAGCGAATGCGGCACATCGCCTCAATCACGCGCTTGCCGACCATGCCTGCGTGCAGTGCAGAGCCGCAGCCGATGATATGAATATGCTCGATCTCACGCAGACGCTCGTCGGTCAGACCATTGTCCTCGAATACAACCGCATCGTTTTTGATGCGCGGCTTAACCGTATCGGCAACTGCCTTGGGCTGTTCCATGATCTCCTTGAGCATAAAGTGCTGGTAGCCGCCCTTTTCCGCTGCGGACATATCCCACGTTACGGTCATGATTTCCTTCTCTACCGTATCGCCGAACTCGTTCATGACAACTACGCTGTCCGGGCGAACGATTGCAACCTCGTTATCATCCAGAATAATATAACGCTTGGTGCGATTGATAATAGCGGTAATATCGGATGCGATCATGTTCTCGCCCTCACCGATACCGATAACCAGCGGGTTGCCGCGGCGTGCAGCAACGATCTCCTGCGTGTTATCCATCGAAACTACGCCCAGTGCGTAAGAGCCGCGCAGACGCTGCACGGCCTGCAGAACGGTCTTTGCCAGATCCTCCTGCTTGCCGGTGTGCAGATAGTCCACGAGGTGCGCGACAGTCTCCGTATCGGTCTCGGACTTAAACTCGTAACCGTGTGCCTCCAGACGCTCACGCAGCTCCTTGTAGTTCTCGATAATGCCGTTGTGTACAACTGCTACCTTGCCCTTGCCGCCCAGATGCGGATGCGAGTTGCGGTCGGACGGCTCGCCGTGCGTTGCCCAGCGGGTGTGGCCGATACCGCAGGTGCAGTACATGTCGCCGCCTTCCTCCTTGATCTTCTCCTCAAGGTTTGCAATGCGGCCGCGCGCCTTGACAACGCGCAGACCGTCCTTCGTGAAGGCAGCCACACCAGCAGAGTCATAGCCACGGTATTCCAGGCTGTACAGACCCTTGATGAGAATCGGAAGCGCGTTCTCGCGTCCGGTGAATCCAACGATTCCACACATAAAATAATACTCCTTTGCAACGGTAAATATAACATATCTTCCGCAACATTTCAGTATGAGCCTTAGGCAGCACGGAACAATGAAAGCTGCGGCTTCTTGCGCGAACTCCGGTCGCGCCTTGTCGGTCCGCAAAACTCTCTCACAAATCGCTCTTGTTTCATTATTCCGTATTGCCTTACCTCAATATATGCGGTGAATTTCTAATTTTGGGTATAAAAATAGTGCGTTACGCATAACTGCTCTGTCGATACGGTCGCCCGTATGTTTTAACAGCCTGCTGACGATCAACCCACTTGTGACCGAAGGGCATCCGCCGAATACTTTCGATTAACCCTTTCCTCGTCAACTGCGATACCGGCTGCACCGCAGTTCTGGCGCTTAGCATGTTATGGAATTGTGCGCAAATGTTCCCACCTCCCTGTTCAGAATACAGAAAGTGGGTGTGCAAACCACACCCACTCCCGTTGGCTCTTTTACATTATACAACAGACTCGATGACTTTGGCAACCTTTTTTGCCAAAGTATCTACCTGCTCGCTGTTCGTGCCCTCTACCATGACGCGCACGAGCGCCTCCGTACCGGACGGGCGAACCAGGATTCGGCCGTTATTGCCCAGCTCTGCGGAAGCCGCATCGATAGCCGCCTTGACCTCGGGCAGCTGCTGCAGGGTAGCCTTCTTATCGTTCGGCACCTTGACATTGATCATCAGCTGCGGCCACGGCTCAACCTCAGCCGCGATCTCCGAGCACTTCTTGCCGCTCGCCTTGAGGATAGACATAAACTGCAGTGCAGTCAGCTCACCGTCACCGGTGGACGCATACTCAAGAAAAATAACGTGTCCGGACTGCTCGCCGCCCAGAATATAGCCCTTCTTGAGCATCATTTCGAGCACATAGCGGTCACCTACATTGGAGCACTCGATCTTCATGCCGTTCTTATCGGCGTAGGCGTGCAGACCCATGTTGGACAAAATGGTGGCAACAAATGCACCGCCGCGCAGCTTGCCTTCCTTCTTCATGTGCGCCGCGCAGACTGCCATAATGCGGTCGCCGTCCAGCTCCTCGCCGGTCTCGTCTACGATCAGGCAGCGATCCGCATCACCGTCAAAGGCAACGCCAAGATCAAAATTGCCCGAGCGGACGCGCTCCTTCAGCTGACCGAGATGGGTGGAGCCGCAGTTATCGTTGATGTTGATGCCGTCCGGCTCATAGAAACGGATTTCCGCCTTGCACTCGACCAGACGCATGAGGCGCTCCACCGTTGTGGAGGAGGAACCGTTTGCACAGTCCACCGCTACGCGCAGGCCGGACAGGTCGCCCTTGATGGTATCTGCAAGGTGGTCGGTGTACTCGACTACCGGGTCGATCTCGCTTTTGAGTATACGGCCGATCTTCTCGTGGGTCATCTTCGGAATAGACTCGAAATCGTCGATCAGGTCCTCAATTCTTGCCTCGGTTTCGTCCGGCAGCTTGTAGCCGTTGCCTGCAAAAATCTTGATGCCGTTGTACTCAAAGGAGTTGTGGCTTGCGGAAATGACAATACCCGCATCTGCCTTGTGCTTGATGGTGAGGAAAGCGACCGCCGGCGTCGGGATAACGCCGAGCAGCTCTACATCCGCGCCAACCGAGCAGATGCCCGCGACCAGCGCGTTCTCCAGCATATCCGAGGATACGCGGGTGTCCTTGCCGATCAGCAGCTTCGCCTTGCGGCCGTGTGCAGACTCCTGCGTAAGTGCGTATGCCGCTGCCGCGCCGATCTTGAACGCCAGCAATGCATCAAGTTCCGAGTTCGCTACACCGCGAACGCCGTCTGTTCCAAAATATCTACCCAAATGAAACACCTAACTTTCTTGTATGATAAAGGCGGGGAAATGATTGCATTACAGCATTTGCTGTCCGTCCGCCGGTTCCAGATTCAAATGACGGTAAGCCTGCAGCGTCACGCAGCGTCCGCGCGGCGTGCGGCTGAGAAAACCGATCTGCATGAGATACGGCTCGTATACATCCTCCAATGTAATCGCTTCTTCGCCGATGGTCGCAGCCAGCGTATCCAGTCCGACCGGACCGCCGCCGTAGTTCTGGATGATGCTTTTGAGCATCCTGCGGTCTACATTATCCAGACCTAACTCATCAATCTCGAGTGCACGAAGCGCAATGTCGGCACTTTTTCTGTCAATCGTACCGGTGCCGATTACCTGTGCAAAGTCTCGCACGCGGCGCAGAAGCCGGTTGGCGATTCGCGGCGTACCGCGGCTGCGGCGCGCAATCTCGAATGCGCCCTCGTGCTCGCACGGTACATCAAGAATGCCTGCCGAGCGTTCAACAATACCGCACAGCTCCTCCGGCGAATACAGCTCCAGACGGAGCATGACGCCGAAGCGGTCACGCAGCGGACTGGTCATCTGACCGGCACGCGTAGTCGCGCCGATGAGCGTAAATTTCGGCAGGTCGATACGGATCGAGCGCGCCGAAGGCCCCTTGCCGATGATGATATCGAGTGCATAGTCCTCCATCGCAGGATAGAGAATCTCCTCCACCGCACGGTCGAGGCGATGAATCTCGTCAATAAACAAAATATCATTCTCTGAGAGATTTGTCAATAAAGCCGCCAAATCTCCCGCTTTTTCGATCGCCGGACCGCTCGTAACACGGATATTCACACCCATTTCTGCGGCAATGATGCCCGCGAGCGTGGTCTTGCCCAGACCCGGCGGACCGTACAGCAGCGTATGGTCGAGCGATTCACCGCGCATTTTCGCGGCCTGTATGTAAATGCTCAGGTTTTCCTTGGCTTTTTTCTGACCGATATAGTCCGCCATGGATTTCGGACGGAGCGAATTCTCGGTCTCGTCCTCGCTGAGCTGGCGGGTGGAGATGATGCGCTCATCATCCGTCATGCCGCCGGAAAATTCAATACTCAAAGGTACACTCCCCTACTTGATCAGGCTTTTATCGTCCAGAATCAGGACTTGACCAGCTTTTTCAAGCACTGACGGATGATCTCGTCCGCCTCCATGCCGGCAGCATCCAGACCCTCCATTGCGTGCAGCGCCTCTGCCTGCGTATAGCCGAGCACCATAAGCGCCGCGACTGCCTCCTGCGTGTGGTTGACACCGCCGGAAACGGCGGCTGCCGCCACCGGAGACGCTGCAGATGCGGTCTCCAGCTGCTCCTTGCTCATCTTGTCGCGCAGCTCGAGTACAATGCGCTGTGCGATCTTCTTGCCGATGCCCGGCGCCTGCATGAGCATTTTTTCATCGCCGGTGATAATGCTGAGCGCCAGTCTGTCCGGCGGTGCGACCGACAGGATGGACAGTGCCGCCTTCGGACCAACACCGTTAACGCTGGTCAGCATCAGGAAGCAGGACTTCTCCTCCTCGTCGATAAAGCCGTACAGCTCAAACACGCCCTCACGGACATTGAGCCAGGTCAGCAGACGCGCTTTTTCGCCGGTTTTCAGCTTGCCGATGGTGTTCTGCGAAGTGTGGCAGGCATAGCCTACACCGCCGCAGTTGATCACCGCAAGCCCCTGCTGGAGCACGGAAACCGTGCCGTCTACATAATAAAACATCTATTTAAACCTCATAATAAGCCTTCATAGCGCATGGCCTGCCGGGAATGCCCGTGGCAGATGGCCAGCGCAAGCGCATCCGCGGCATCGTCCGGACGCGGCAGCTTGGTGAGATGGAGAATGCTTTTCGTCATTTCCATCACCTGTTTTTTCTCCGCGCCGCCGTAGCCGACAACGGACAGCTTCACCTGATTCGGTGTATAGGATACCGGATGCAGTCCCTTCTGTGCCAATGCCAGCAGAATCACACCGCGCGCCTGCGCAACCTGAATGCCGGTTGTGACGTTTTTCGAGAAGAAAAGCTCCTCGATTGCCACCTCGTCCGGGTGAAATGTGTCCACCAGCGTACAGATATCATCGTAAATCTCACATAAGCGCAGGTGCATCGGTGTTCCGGGAACGGTTTTTGCCGCACCGTACTGCACCGGCGTAAATTTCATATTATCGAACCTCACCACGCCATAGCCAATCGTGCCGTAGCCCGGGTCGATGCCAAGAATCGTTATCATTTCTTTATAACCTCAAAATTATACCACGTTCGCACACATTGTGCAATAAATTTTAGTGGCAGGTTAATGGAAAATTGAGAATGGAGAATGGAGAATGGAGAATGGAAAATGAAGGTGTCCGCCCACAGGGCGGTAATTAAATAACGCGCTTTGCGCGCAACCTCAATTCTCCATTATCCATTTTTCATTCTCAATTCTTCTTCCGTTGGCATAACCGCGCCCTTATGCTGCACGGTATACGCCGAACATTCGGACGAAAATGTCAGATAATCCGCAAGCTTCTTCTGCGGGATGTCTGCGAGCGTTTCCACTGTCACGCCGTCGCGGGTAAGCTGATACAGGAACGACCCTATGAACGAATCGCCCGCTCCGGTGGTATCCGCGACCGTCACCGGCAGCGCTTTGGTCTCGGCGCTCGCGTTCGGCGTGTAGACTGCCGCGCCGCCCGCGCCGCGTGTCACAAGCAGCAGCCTGCAGCCCCGCGAAAACAGAAGCTCTGCCGCTTCCCTCTCGGTTTTGCAGCCGGTGCAGAATTCAACTTCATCATCCGACAGCTTCACGAGGTCTGCATACGGCAGAAACTCACGAATCGCTGCCTGACAGCTTTCCGGGCTGCCCCACAGCGGCAGACGCACGTTAGGGTCGAATGAAAGGAACGCGCCTGCGTCCTTTGCCAGCCGGATGGCCTTGCGATGTGCCTGCTTGACAGGTGCATCTACCAGATCGACCGAGCAGAAGTGCAGCACGGCACAGTCCGCGAAAATATCCGACGTGATCTGTGCTTCATCGAGAAACAGGTCTGCCGAGGGATTGCGGTAGAAGGAAAACTCGCGGTTGCCGTTCTTATCAAGTGAAACAAACGCCAGCGCGGTATTCGCCCGTCCGGTGCGGAACACCGTTGAGATGTTCACGCCGTTTGCGTGCAGCGTTTTGAGAATGTGCGTACCGAATGCGTCCTCTCCCACCTGCGAAATCATCTGCGCTCTGCCGCCGAGACGCGCCACTGCGGTTGCAACATTGGCCGGCGCACCGCCCGCGACACGCTCAAACTGCACGACCTCATCAAGCGCACAGCCGCGCTGCTGCGGCACGAAATCAATGAGCAGTTCGCCGATTGCCACTACTGTTTTCATCGTTCATCCCCCAGAATATGTCGGTAAATCGCCTGTGCGACACCGTTTTCCATATTGCTGCCGGTGATAACGTCCGCTGCTTCGCGGATGCACGGCTCGCTGTTTGCCATGGCGACGCCCAGTCCCGCCATCTGCAGCATGGTCAGATCGTTTTCGCTGTCACCGATGGCGATGACGTTGGCCAGCGTGCAGCCAAGGTGATGCGCCAGCCATTCCAGTCCGCGTCCCTTGTGCACGCCCATGCGGTTGACCTCGACATTGCGCAGCTCTCCGCCGCACATGACGGACGGCGCAAGCTCGAAAATGCCGTATTTATCGAGCGCATCCGTCAGCGGCGCGATTGCATTCGGGTCATCGTGATAAAGAATCGCCTTGGTGAACGGGCGCGGCTCGTCTGCGAGCACAGCGCGCCACGCATTCTTGTCCCCGACAAAGTGATAACCCTCGTCGGCCTCGTCCATCACGACCCGTCCGCGCCGCTGCAGATTCTCGAGAAAATGCCGAAAGGCATGTCCATAGTACAAATCCTGCGTAGTATACAGGCATGGGTCGGTGTCAATGGCAGTGCACTCGTTCAGGATGATGTCCACCATTTCTGTGCTCAGGCCGTCGAAAAACGCCGGTTCCCTGTCGTCCGGATGCTGCACTGCCGCGCCGTTTGCGGTGACGAGCCAGTCCGGTGCGGCTTCCAGCTGTTCGCTGAAGCGGCGCACCTCGCGCACGTTGCGTCCGGTGCACAGCACGATTTGCACGCCCGCCTGCTGCGCCATGCGTACCGCGCGGGCGTTCTCCGGCGTAATGCGGCTCTGCGCATCCAGCAGCGTTCCGTCTAAATCCAATGCCAGAATTTTGTATTGATTCGTCATATTCATACTCGTTTCCTGTTCTCATTCGCGCAGCATGGCACGCCGCGCACGATAATCGGGTAAATAGCGCTCCACCAGCGCCCAGAACTGCGGTCCATGGTTTTTATGTGCAATGTGCGCCAGTTCATGCACCACCACATAGTCGATAGCGGGTTCGGGATAGTCCATCAGCCGCCATGAGAAGCAAATACTGTTTTTGCCGCTGCACGAGCCGAACCGTGTTCTCGCTGAGGTGATCTTCAGTCCGGCCGGGTACAGGTTCATCAGTTTTGCGTAATACTGTACCTTGGGCGGCAGCTCTATTTTCGCTCGGCGGATAAGCTCAGCCTGCTTGGCCTCATCCGGCTCCGGATGTGCCGCACGGCGGGACTGCTGATCGGCAAGTGCGCGAACTATCCAGTCCGTATGCTCCGCGACAAACCGTTCAATACGGTATTTTGCCAGCCGCAGCGGCGCACGAACGATTACACGGCCTTCGCGCGTCACCTGCACAGCAAGCGTCTTGCGTTTGGAGCGAACCAGTTCGTACTCGATCATATTACTGTCCCTTGCGCTCTAGATTGCGGTTGTAGAAGAACACCGCGACCGAAATGCCGCAGATCAGCAGATAGCCGAGGACGCTCCAGCCGTCCGGCAGCTGGCCGAACAGGAAAAAGCCGAGGACAGCCGAGAAGATGACCTGCGTGTAGTCGAACACCGAAATCTCCTTGGCCGGTGCGTTGGCGTACGCGAGCGTTACGCCGAACTGTCCGAGCGCGGCTGACGCACCTGCGCCAATCAGACAGAAGAACTGTCCCCATGTCATTGGGTGGTAGTCCGTGATCATATACGGTACGCATACCAGCGTGGAGAACATCGAGAAGAAGAACACGATGCGGGCGCTCTTTTCGCCTTTCCGGCTGAGTGCGCGCACACAGGTGTAGGCCGCGCCTGCACCCATGCCACCCAGCAGACCGATAATTGCCGGGAAGGTTGCCGAGGAAAAACCCGGCTTGATAATCAGCATGCTGCTGCCGAATGCCGCAAGCACCGCCGCGTACTGGAATACGCTGGCCCGCTCCTTCAGCAGAATGAGCGAGAAGATGATAGCGAAGAACGGCGACATTTTATTAAGAATGTTTGCATCTGCCAATACGAGATGGTCAATCGCGTAGTAATTGCAGAAAATGCCGAGTGTGCCGCAGGTTGCGCGTATGATGAGCAGCGGCAGGTTGCCCTTTTCCCACTTAAAACCAACCTTTTCGCGGCACAGCACCACGGCGGCCACTGCCACCGCGACCAGATTGCGGAAAAATGTTTTCTGCGTGAACGGCAGATCACCCGCCAGACGCACGAATGCCGCCATCATCGCAAAACCGAATGCGGACATAATGATAAAACCGATTGCCTTACTTTTTTTAGAAAGCACTGAAGTCTTCCTCCTTTTTCGCTGTGAGTTTTCTGACTGCTTCTATTGTAACACACAAACTGTTTCGCGTGTCAGAGAAATCGTCTGTTTTTCGCGTTTTGAAATTTTTCAAAAAAATTTGAAAAAAGGTGTTGACATTTGGCGTCCACATGGATATAATAATTCTTGTCGCTGACAGTGAGGCGACTCGATGAGAACAGAATGCGAGTGTGCTGGAACTGGTAGACAGGCACGTTTGAGGGGCGTGTGTCGATCGACGTACGGGTTCAAGTCCCGTCACTCGCACCACCTTCTTTCAACAACCAAATATGCGGATGTGGCGGAATGGCAGACGCGCTAGCTTCAGGTGCTAGTGTTCGCAAGGACGTGGGGGTTCAAGTCCCCCCATCCGCACCAAGTTAAAGAGCTGAAATCTTTTGATTTCAGCTCTTTTTCTATACTTTTTGTGCTGTTTAGTTTTGTAATGTAATTTGTGAAAAACTGCTGTCTACCACGAGTGTCTACCAAAATCGCGGCACTTCATTTTAGTGCTGATTTTAGTGCAGGTTCAGCACCTTTTTAACGAGTTTTAGGATGACCGGATATCGTTTCAGAACATATGCTACCGCTCGGCAGCAAAAGCACAATTTCCACATCACCAAAAGAGCTGAAACCCAAAAGTTTCAGCTCTTTCCCACATTTTCAATTTTCCCTGCCTCCTCTACCTTCATGCGCGAATACCCAATCGGCATATTTAACGGTACGCTTGCGCGAATCGAGCAGTATACACCATTTGCGGTCTGCAGCAGCACGCGATCGCCCTTAGAGAGATTCGGCAGCCAGCCTGCGTCCTGCTGCGCTGTCTCGTTGTAAATGCCCAGATTGTATTTGCTGCCCGGTATCGTCACCGCAAACGCACTGACCGTCTCACCGTTTCCCAGAAAACTGTAAAACGGCTTGTACTTCACATCTTGCGTCAAATACACATTCCGGTAATAGCCGCTGATCGAATGCGAACCGACATCAGTCACCTCAGCCAGTGCCGTACTCGATACCGAAGCCGCTTGCTTCGGCACTGTCCACCCGGGATACAGCGCCGAGAACTCCGGTACCGGCTCTACTGTGCCGTCGCTGTGCTGAATGGCAGCCGCACCGTTCACCGTCCACGCATGACTGCCGTAAATGGCCTTCTCGCGTGCGGCTTCTGTGCCGGTATTCGCCGCACCGGCGCTCATCATCAGCGCAGAGACCGCCATGCAGCCTGCCAGCGCGGCGCTCAGTATTTTTCGAAATCTGTTCATCATTTAACCCTCCCTGTTTGCTCTCTAATCACTATCCATACCTTACCGGTTTTCATTTCAACATACCATCGGACTCACCTCAAAAAAGCAGTTATCTCAGCAGATAACCCATGCACATTGCATTTGTCATGGTCTATCTGTAAGATAACTGCTTTTCACCGAAATTGCAACCGGCTATTCCTGCTTAGTCGTTATTCGTTCCTGCTTTGCACGTTAAGGAGCAAAATATCGCAGATGAACCGGTCGTTCTGCTCGTAAAATCGAATCAGTCCCTGATTACGTTCCACCGCCTGCCGCATATTCTGAATGCCGAAGCCGTGGCGATACCGGATATTTTTCGTGGTACGCAGTGCCGGATTGTCCGACAGCACCGGATGTGCGATATCATTGGCAATCACAATCGAGCTGTATGCTCCCTGCGGCTGAATATGAATATCCACCACCTTGCGCTGACTGTCTTTTGCGGCACGAATCGCGTTGTCCAGCGCATTGCCGAGGATGATGGTAATATCCTCCGGCGAAATACCCGCCAGCGGGGTTGTGATAATAGCACTCAGCCGAACGCCTGCCCGTTCCGCGGCTGCGCTTTTGCTGTTGATGATCGCATCCAGCACCTTGCTGCCCGAAAACATGATCAGCTTGTTGACAGTATTCTGCTGCTGCAGAAGCTGTCTTGTGTACTGCTCGATACCCTCGACATCCCGTTCTTCCGCCATGGATAAAATGCAGAGCAGATGATTTTTGAGGTCATGCCGCAGCGCACGAACCGTGTCATACATGTTCTCAATGTCCTTGGCGTTTTCCTGCAGGCATTCGTTCTGCAGCGCGAGCAGCGCCATTTCGGTCTGGATTTTGCTGACCTGCCCCAATCGAACAAACAGGAAATAAATCAGGATATTCAGCGCCAATACGATGCATACCGCATAAAATACAATATTTTGAATATGCGGTTCCTGTATCGCCGCGTACATCATCAGCGTGATCGTAATAATGGATAATGTCGGAATCGCTGCCAGCGGGATAACATCCAGCCATTTGATCTTACCGTTTTCCTTCACCCGCAGGATAATCCGCGTGATGACAAAAAACAGCAGCTTGGTTATCAAAATCGAGATAATACGAACCGAATTAAACCGGCTGAGCAGCAGGGTAACATTATTTCCTGATAGTTTTGCAACAAGCAGTGCCGTAAAAGTTGCAATAACAGCCACAAGGCCCATTGTAAATGCAGAAACAAATATCTTCTGCAGAATTGACCCGCGCAGCAAAATACAGCAAAACGCAATGTTAATCAGTATCTGCATCAAGCTTGCATAGCCTTCATACAGCTGCCCCCAGGAGAAAAAGGATACACTGCCGAAGGACAGCACACCAAAGAGTGCCGTCCATATGTATTTCGCCGGACAGGTCATGCGGTAGCCGAAATACTGCACCAAGAAGCTCAAAATAAGGGTTATCTCTACGGCGTTAATCGCCATCTCAAACCAGAAATTCATGGGCGCAGACTCCTCATATACGCCATGAAGGCGGTCTGTGTTTCCTCAGCTTTGGCGCGGCTGACCGGCAGGACCGTCCCGTCCGTCAAGGTGACGCTTGTCCGGCTGCAGATTTGAACAAACCGGCAGTTCAGCAGATAGCCAACGTGGCAGCGCACGAAAAAGTATTTGCTGAGTGCCGTTTCGATATCGCTCATGCGTGCCTTGAACCACAGGGATTTCTCGTTGTAATGTACAACGATATAATGTCCCTGGCTCTCAAAATACGCAATCTCCGTGATTGGAATGCGGGTGCTGCTGCCGTTCATCGTAACCGTGTAGTGAATCTGACGGCTGTTGAGAAGCTGCAGCATTTTTTCGGTTACCTGCGGCAGCTCCTCCAGATGCGTTTTGCGGAGAAACCAGAACGGCTGAAACGCAAACGACTGATACACCAGATCTTCCATGCCGGACAGGAAAATGATAAGAGGCTTCGACGGCATGGCTGACAGCTCTTCCGCGACCGAAAAGCCGTCTTTTTCAGGCATATCAATGTCTAAAAACAGCACATCCGTCGGCCTGCGTGTAATCTCGCGCAAGGCTTCCACGCCCGTGTGCGCGGACACGATCTCCGGTGTGATTCCGTATTTTTTGAAAACAGTCAGCAGGCGTTTTTCAAAGACCTGCGTGAATGCGGTATCATCATCGCACAGTATAATGCGCATGAGTGCTCCTCCCTGTTGTGTTCTGAACTAACTATACCATAAAGCAGCACAGCAGACAATATTTCACAAAGCGTTCTGTCTCCTGCTGCCCTACTTCTATTATACCGCAAATTGATGGACGTCCGGCTGCAGAGCGGGAACGCAAAGTGACCAATCAGGAACGCGCTATTGATTTTCCCCTTGAAAACGGGTATCGTGCATAACATAACCCGATAGGAATCAGGTGAACGATCTATGACGGCACAGGACAAGGAGCTGTTTTCTCAATTATACGACAGGAATTACAAGCGGCTGCTGTATGCGGCCATCCGCATTGCACACAACCCGTTTACAGCAGAGGAGCTGACAAACGAGGCGTTTACCATCCTGCTGACGCATTTTGACCGGGTGCGCCAGCACCCGAATCTGCCCGGCTGGCTGCACACCGTGCTGACCAATCTCGCGCTTGATGAGTACAAACGGCAGAGCCGGTATGTGCAGGTGCCGCTGGACAGCGTTCAGAATCTTGGCTGCGAACCGGTGTCCCTTTCTATGCTCGACCTGCTGCCGAATGAATTATCCCGCACGGATAAGGAGATTCTATATCTGCGGTATCAGTTGAATCTGAACTGTGTGGACATTGCCGAATATCTGCATATCAGCCACGAGGCCAGCCGTGCGCGCTTAAGCCGCGCCAAACGGCATTACGCCCACCTGCTTGCGAAGGAACGGCTGATGTGAGTTTCCCATCCTGCCGAATCGTTCCGCTGTATGTATGCTGCGGGCAGCAGAACTGCACTATACAGGAAAAGTCAGCCGTTTTTGGCTGACTTTCCTTTATATAGTATCCTTTCTGCGCTTCTGCTCCTATTTCCGCGAGGATTTGACAAACCGCTCCAGCGTTTCCACCATCTCCGAGCCTTCCAGCGGCTTTGCAATATGCATATCCATGCCCGCAGCAAAGGCACGCTGACGGTCCTCTGCGAAAGCGTTTGCTGTCATGGCGATGATTGGAATGGTTCTCGCATCCGGACGCTTCATCGCACGAATACGCCGCGTCGCTTCCAGACCGTCCATCACCGGCATCATCACATCCATTAAAATCGCATCAATTTCTCCCGGCCTGGAATCGGCAAAAATGCGTACCGCCTCCTCGCCATTCACTGCCTTGATGATGAATGCTTCTTCCACATTGAGTACAAACTCAGCAATCTCCATATTCATCCTGTTATCTTCCGCAACCAGCACATGCAGTCCGGCAATAGAGCTGGTCTGCAGCAGGCGTTTCGGCTTGTTCCGCTTCTCCGGTGCATGGCAGATGCGGAACGGCAGCGACAGCGTAAACGTCGTGCCTACGCCTTGCCTGCTGACAAAGGACAGCGTGCCGCCCATTTTCTCCGCCAGACTTTTCGCAATCGGCATACCCAGACCGGTACCGCCGTATTCCGATCGAGCTGTATTCCGCTCCTGTGCAAACGGCTCAAATACATGCTTCTGAAACTCTCCGCTCATGCCGATACCGGTATCCGCACAGGTGAATTCAATCTGTGCAGTCTCCGGATCCGCACTCGGCTTTTCGCAGCATCCCAGCCTGATTTCGCCTCCCACGCGGTTGTACTTGACCGCATTGCTGATGATATTCATCAGCAGCCGCCGCAGGTGCAGCGGACTGCCGAGCAGGCAGCGGTGCTCAACCGGATAGCCATCCGTTATTATCGTAATACCCGCTCCCGCGCCTGCTTATCCACCACTATGCCAACGCTGTCCAGCAGTTCCTTGAGGTCAAACTCGCGTTCCTCCAGCATGATCTCGCCGGATTCGAGTTTGCCCATGTCCAGCACCTCGTTTACCAGCTCGAGCAGCAGACCGGAGGCATCCCATATTTTCTTCCGGCACTCGGTCTGCTTGTCCGGATCGTCCTTGTAGTAATTCGCAATCTCAATCATACCGCGAATGCCGTTGATCGGCGTGCGGATATCGTGGCTCATGCGCTGCAGGAACTCGGTCTTAGCGCGGTTGGCCTGCTCGGCCTTTTCAGCGGATTCCATCAGCTGCTCACGGAATTCCCGCTCGCGCCGATCCCGCTCGGCCAGATATTCCCGCGCGGAACGTCTGCGGAACATCTGAATCGCGGTCAGCATGACCAGATAGATGATCAGCGCCGCCATCATATTTTTGACCATATCAGTCGCTACCATGCGGTCGGATACATAGGCGTAGATATAGTAGTCGCGGCTGCGGTCCAGACCGCCGAAATAGGTGCTGCCATCGCACTTGAAATGTCCGACCGCGGCGGACGAAAGATTCGACTTGATCTGCTGCAGAATACGGCTGTCCTCCACCTTGGTATCAACCAGCTTTTCATCGTTGGACGCGATAATGCGGTCGCCGTTTGCCACCACAATTACACCATCGTCCCTGGTGTTATAGCCCGCAAGCGAGCCCTGTATGGTCAGCGTATAATTGCGTGCATACTCCGCAGTGGTGTGATAGTATGCAACGATCACACCGGGCACATCTGTACGGCCGTACGCCGAAATATCCACATAGGAGCCGTCCGGCAGGTCAATCCGCGAAGCATAGGTCTTCTGCGGATACCTGACCACATTGAGCACTGTATCCCGCTCTATATACTTCTGCAGTGTCTGAAAATTCAGCAGATCACCGTTATACTCGCACTGCACTCTTCCATCTGTGTCCAGCAGAATAATGCCGGTCAGCCGCTGTTCCTGCGCATAGAACCGAAGCCGGTCTTCATCTACAGCCGAGCCCTCATAGCCGATATTGCGGTTTACCTGCTGTGCGTTGTCCATGATACGCATCAGACTTTTGGTAACAGCCGCAGCATTGTAGCGTGTATAGGTCGTGCACTGCTCCTTCACATAGTCTATCGTATTGCCGAGCTGTTCCCGTGTCTGCGCGCTCTCCGCACGCACCGTGCGAAAGCCGACCAATATGACCAGCACGGCGCCGATTGCAGCCGCAATCCGTTCGTACCGGCGCGTGGCTTTGCCCTTTTTAACCTGCAGCACAGTCCACCTCCAAATATTTATCCGGATCGGACAGATACCTGCCTATGATCGTTCGAGTCGTACCGTCTGCACGCATTTCCTCGAAAACCCGGAAAGCTGTTCGTTCAGTCCACGCGCATCGTTTTTTGCAAACGCCACACCAATTCCTGTCGTGAGAATACTTTCGTCCAGAATACGGTAATCCACATCATAATCCTTCATATACTGCCGAATAGCGGTTTCGTGCGCCGCGATTGCATCCACATAGCCCTTGCCGAGAGAGGTGTAGAGCAGTTCGCGATCTTCCAGACTGTATACTTCACGCACAAGCGGAATGCGGCTGTCCGTTCGCTCGAGGAAAATACTTTCCGGCTTGGTAGTGGACTGCACGGCAATGGTCCTGCCCTCCAGATCGCTCAGCCGGTAAATATCGCTGCTGCGGTTGACCGCAACCACCTGGCGGCTGATCATATACGGTTCGGTCCAGTTGTATTCATCCTCGCGTCCATCAATGGAAAAGCATCCCCAGATACAGTCAATATCACCATGTTCAACCAGTTTCTTCTTTTCTTCCCAGTCAATACCGACGAAGGATACCGCATACCCCAGCCGTCCGAAGGATTCCTTAGCCAGATCCACATCTATGCCCGCCGGATTGCCATTTTCATCGGTATAATTAAACGGCGGATAGTTGTCACTGCCCACCTTGATCGTTATCGGTGTTTCCGTCTGGTGCTCCTGCATATCCTCGGCAGCCGTACATCCGCACAACAGCACACCTGCCAGCGCTGCCGCAAATACACCGAAAATCCGTCTTTTGAGTCTCATGGCTTCCCCTGCTTTGCTTTTTATCCTTATTATACCATTTTAAATCTATGAATGCCAGAGAGAGTATAACATTTTATTCCAGTATTTTTCGACAATTTTTTCACTTTATGTCGATTTTTTCGTACCCAAATCCGCCAGCAACACCTTCATCTGCCCGCCGCAAACCATACCTTCCTGTGCAGCAATGTCGTTGCTCATGTCGATGGTGACGCACTTGTGCTCGCCGGTCCCAATCAAGTAGTACGCCTGCCGCATAACGGCGCTCTCACTGCAGCCGCCGCCGATGGTGCCTGCGGTAGCCGTATTGACATCGACCACCATGTACGAGCCGGATTTTACCGGCGTGGAACCGCTGGTCTCGTACACGAGCATGAGCGTTTTGGGAATATCACCGCGTGCAGCGGTTTCCAGCAGCGGCAGGTCGATGTCCTCTGCGGTGAGAATGCTACTCTTGGAACGGCGATCGGTCGTGCGGCGGCGTTCCGCGATCAGCTCTGCCACGATAGAAATCGCAATCTCCTTGACGGTCAGCGCACCAATGTCCAGACCGATGGGCGTATGAATGCGGTCGAGATCTGCCCGAGAGAAGCCTTCTTCCTCAAGCATGTTCAGCAGACCGACCGTGCGCCGCTTCGACCCGATCATGCCGAGATAGCGCGGCATGGTGCCGCGCAGAAGCTCCCGCAGGCAGTCCGCGTCATAACGATGCCCGCGCGTGATAACGGCAACGTAATCGCTCTCTCGGATGCCGATTTTCTCGATTGCCGCCGGAAACAGATCACATACGATCTGCTTTGCTTCCGGAAAGCGCGGATGATTGGCAAAAGACGGCCGGTCGTCCGCCACAACCAGCTCAAAACCGAGATCGGCCGCATAGCGGCAAAGCGGCTGCGCGATCATGCCGCCGCCGAGCAGAATCAGGCGTTCCTGCGGCATGAAATTGCGCGTGTACTGTACGCCATCCGCGTCGATGGTCAGCGCCGCCGGAAGTCCCTTGCGAGCATTTTCCGCGGCAGCCTGCAGCTGTTCCAGCAAAGTCATCGTGCCGTCGCTCCTTCCGCGTGATAATCGCCGCTTTTGCCGCCGGTCTTGTGCAGCAGCAGCGTCTCATCAATACGCATACCGCGGTCCACCGCCTTGCACATGTCGTAGACGGTCAGCGCAGCAACAGTGGCTGCCGTAAGTGCTTCCATCTCAATGCCGGTCTTGTGCGAACAACGCAGCGTGCTGACAACGCGCACCTGCGTCTCCGAGACAGCCTCAATGGCGATGTCCACGCTCTCGATCGGGATCGGATGGCACATCGGGATCAGCTCTGCCGTCCGCTTGGCCGCCATAATGCCCGCGATACGCGCGCACGCGAACACATCGCCCTTGGGCACTGTTCCGTCAAGGATCATGCGCAGCGTCTCCGGCTGCATGGTCAGCACGGACTGCGCCACCGCTTCGCGCTGCGTGACCGGCTTCGCGCCGATGTTGACCATGTGCGCTGCACCGTTTTCATCCAAATGGGTCAGTTTCATGTTGTTCCTCCCGAAAATTTATTTTGTTCCGCAAACACAAAAAACACCGCTCAAAACGACGTTTAAGCGGTGTTTCATCTGGTCCGAGTGACAGGATTCGAACCTGCGGCATCCTGCTCCCAAAGCAGGCGCGCTACCAACTGCGCTACACCCGGATAGTATTGTGAGCGCCCCGTATTCCGAGGAACCGAGGCGCTTGATGGTGCCGGTGACCGGACTCGAACCGGTACGCTGTCGCCAGCGGTGGATTTTGAGTCCACTACGTCTACCAATTCCATCACACCGGCATAACATAGTTATTATATCGTAAATCGCACCGGTTGGCAAGAGGAATTTTTCGAAAAGGGTATTTTTCTTTCACTGCTGCAAAAGATAACAGCCATTCCCGTGGGAATGGCTGTTATCTTTTAAAACAAATGTGCAACGCCAATTACACCCTGAGAACCGAGCAGCATAATAAAGCCTGCAACAATTACGCCGCACAGAATCGAAGTCAGCGCCTTGGTTTTCGGCATTTTGAGCAGCGTTGCAATCAATGCACCCGACCATGCTCCGGTGCCCGGCAGCGGGATCGCCACAAAAAGGAACAGACCCAGCCGTTCATACCGGGTGACCTGACCGGTCTTTCCGAGCAGCTTTTCTCGGTACTTGGTGGCAAAGCCGGAAAGCGGGCCGAGCGAGCACACCCAGTCCAGCAGCTTTTCGCCGAAGAACAGCAAAAACGGGATCGGGATCATATTGCCGATCACAGCCAGCGGGATCAGCTCGATCGCCGGCACGCCTGCGACCGCGCCCAGCGGGACCGCACCGCGCAATTCTACCAGCGGAACCATGGAGATGAGCACAACCGCCAGTTCACGGCCTGCGCCCATCAGCCAGTTGAATAACGATGAAAACACGATTTTTTCCTCCTGACAAGTGTTCTATGGTAAACAGCGAATACTTACACAGATATACTTGTTAATGATACCCTATTCCGCATACAAACGCAAGCGCTGCAATCGTAAAATCTGTGTAAAATAATTTGACGCACCCCTTGCGAACGGTTATACTGAATATATAAAGGAGGGGATCTCCATGCCGCGAGGACAAAAAGACGCTGCCTTTTACGACAGCGCAGCTCTGCTTGTGCTTTCTCTGCTTGAGGAGGCGGACAAGACCGGTTTTCAGCTGCTGCATGAGGTGGAATGCCGCTCAGACTGCGCGTTTGCCATCCGCGAAAGCCGCCTGTATCCCCTGCTGCACGGACTTGAGGCACGCGGCGATGTCCGCTCCTGTGAACGGCAGACCGAGGACGGCACGCACCGTTTTTACCGGCTGACCCGTCAGGGCGTGAAAACGCTCACCTGCTGCCGGGAACAGTGGAAAACCTGCCGCAAGCCAATCGGAGGTGGCGCCTGTGTCACCAAATAAGCTGATTGTGCCGTACCTGCACCGCGTGTGCCGGCATCTTCTGTGGCCGCCTTACCGTGCCCGCGTTCGGCGGGAGCTGACCGACCATATTCTCAGCCGCGCGGAGGAGCTGCGCTGCCGCGGCAGTCTCACGCAGGAGCAGGCTGTGCGTCAGGTGCTGCGCGCACTCGGCGACCCGGATGTACTGGGAAAGGCTCTGCGGCAGGCACGTCTGCCGCTTGCACGGGTAGTGTACAATGTGATTTTTGCCACTGTGTGGATCGCGATTCTGCTCTGTGCGTTATATCTGACAATTCACCTGTTGTAAGCAGCACAAAAGCGTTCTGTATGAGATTTACAGAACGCTCAGTTTGTAGTAAACCAATTTTATCCTATCGCGCGGTAGCGCGTGTTTCAATAGAATTTGCCATGCAAATTCCAAAAATCCGGGGACATGTGCCTCGCAGCGCGGCCAAGAAGCCGCGCAAGGATGGCGTTCGGTTTTTTATACTTCTGGAGGGAGAAAGTTTCTGTATAGGAACTTTCGGACGACTTTGGAACGGCCCACGGTCCGTTCCTGCTTGTCGGCGAAACTGCAGTTTCGCGACAGCCTCTTACAGAACGCTTTCTTTATTTTCTTTCGCTGTGCAGCAGCCACAGCTTGCCGAGAGTCTGCACCAGGCACGCCACAAGGATGACGCCGAACGCCATCGCGCCCGCCTCCTCGATGAACAGCGTACCGTATCGAGCAAAGCCTGCTGTGTCGCCCTGCACGAGCGCAAGCGTCGTGTAATACAGGTCGCCGCCCGGAATCAGCGGCACCAGCATAGGCACAAGCAGCGTGATGACCGGCGCTTTGAGCAATCGCGCGAGCAGCTCGGCCAGTGCGGCCGTTGCCAGCGTAGAGACAAAAAACGCGGTCACGCGGTTATCATACCACTGCATCGCCAGCAGGTATACACCCCAGTTTACCGCAGCACCCAGCATGATCGTGATCAGGCGGCTGCCGGAAATATGAAACAGCAGTCCGAAGCCGAGCGCACCGATCATCGCCATGACAATCTGCAGAAGGATTTCACCCGTCATACGGCACCGCCCCCAGTCTGCATGAGCACAAGCGCGCAGCCTGCCGCGATGGCAAGCGCTCGCAAAACCGCTTCAAATGCACTGAGCAGTCCGGTGATGGTGTCGCCCACGAAAATATCGCGCATGGAGTTGACGAACGGAATGCCCGGAATCAGCAGCATGATGTTGCCGATAATGATATAATCCAGATTCTGTCCCATGCCGGTTTTTACCGTGAGAGCCGCTGCCGTGCACATCGCCGCCGAGCTGACCATGGTCAGCACCAGCGGCTGCAACGAAATCCGATCACCGAGCACGCCGATGACATACAGCAGCACGCTGCACAGCATGGCGGCTATGCCGTCTCTCCAGGTGCCGCCGAAGAACACAGCGAACGAGCCTGACGTGATCAGATACGCCAGCGGCAGCCGGCAGCGCAGCTTATCCGGTGCGGTGCGGATGGCTTCCAGATGTGCGTGTAATTCCTCCGGCGGGATAGGATTCACACATACCTTGCGCGACAGCTCGTTGACCGCCTCAATGCAGCGCATATCGGTTCCGCGCCGCAGGATGCGGCGTGTCTGCGTAATCACCTGATCGTCTGCCGTCCGTACCGTTACTGCCATGCTGGCCGTGATGGTCAGCACATCCGCTCGTACAAAACCGTAGGCGCGTGCCAGACGGCGCATGGTGTCCTCTACGCGAGCTGCCTCAGCACCCGAGGTCAGCAGCAGCTCTCCCGCATCCAGCACAGCGGAAAGTGTCTGCTCCGGTCGGTCCATCAAACCACGCTCCTCTCATTACAGCAGCGGCGCGAACAGACGCAGCACGCTTGCCATGATCGACCGAATCCACGGCACACGGCGCAGCCATTCGTCATCAATCCGGCGGCTGACATTGATGGTCTCCATAATGTCCTGCTTAACGGCGGCAACGACCGAGCTGTTGTAGAAGCAGGTCGCGCACTCAAAGTGCAGGAAGAACGAGCGGAAATCCATGTTGATCGTACCGACCACCGCCGTATCATCGTCGGACACGATGGTTTTCGCGTGCAGAAAGCCCGGTCGGTACTCATAAATCTTCACACCCGCTCGGTGCAGCTGCTGATAGTACGAACGTGTGATCATGTACACCAGCTTTTTATCCGGGATGCCCGGCGTCAGGATGCGCACGTCCACGCCGGACTGCGCCGCAATGGTCAGCGCCGTAATCATCTCGTTATCCAGTACAAGATACGGGGTGGTGATATAGACGTACTTTCGCGCGTTATGGATGATCTGCAGGTAGGTAGATTCACCGATATTGATGTCGTCGAGCGGTGAATCCGCAAACGGCTGCACATAGCCGTCTGCCGGCAGCTTGGCGGTCGGCAGATAGTTTTCGAGCGGCGGCATGTCCTCGCCGGTGACATACTCCCACATCTGCAGGAACAGGGCGGTCATATTGGCTGTTCCCTCACCCCGCAGCATGATGCCGGTGTCCTTCCAGTAGCCGAAGCGCACCTTTTTGTTGATATACTCATCCGCCAGATTGATACCTCCCATATAACCGACATTGCCGTCAATAATCGTCATCTTGCGATGGTTGCGGTAGTTGAGATAGGTGTTCAGCGTCGGGATAAAGCGGTTAAAACGCACCGCATGAATGCCGAGGCTCATCAGATAGCGGTCGTAGTTTTTCGGCAGCGTGCAGATCGAACCAACGTCGTCGTACAGCACGCGCACATCCAGTCCGGCGGCCGCCTTCTCCCGCAGGATGTCCAGGATAGTATCCCACATGATGCCTTCTTCGATGATGAAATACTCCAGAAAGATGAACTTCTGTGCGCGGCGCAGCTCCTTGCACATGGAGTCGAACATTTCCTCACCAATACGGAAATATTTTGTCTCCGTGTTGGTCCACACCGGCATACCGTCCAGCGTCTCGATATAGCGGGCGCGTGCTGCATGACGCGGATGCCGCTCGATCAGCTCCTTTGTAGCAGGCGTGCGCATATAATCAGTGAAATCCGGCGGTTTCGGCTCGTACTGATGCTGGGTACGCGCCCGATTGAGCGGCGTATTGCCCCAGAACAGATAAAACAAGCCGCCGAACAGCGGCAGCAGCACAATAACCAGCATCCATGTGATCTTGTACATCGGGTTGTCGTACTTACGCACCAGCCAGATGACAATGATAACGCTCAGCACAGTCAGTGCCGGTGTCAGCCAGTGATATTCCGTACTTGCCCAGCTTACGCCGAACATAACGATTGCAAGCTGAATCAGCAGCAGGAATCCGCCGACAACGCGTCGGTCACCCAGCAGCTTGCCTACTCTTCTGCGCATCATAATCTCTCCCTTCCCTGCACAGCGCAGTCCTTCCATAGACTATAATCATATCGCACAAGGTATAAAAAGTCAACGCGTCTGCGTTGCTCTCCGGTTAAATATGTGCTACACTAAAAGTAACATTTTTGTAAACCACCGTTAATCATACAGGAGGATCATCCATGCCCCATATTTCCGTGCCCGCCGCCGAACTGAACACGCGGCTCGACCGTCTGCGCTGTGCTATGACCGAGAAGGACCCTGCGTGGTCCATGCTTCTGCTCGACAACACGCTCGACATGTACTACTTCACCGGCACCATGCAGGATGGCGCACTTGTCGTGACACCCGATCAGGCTACGCTGTTCGTCCGCCGCTCGTTTGATGTTGCAAAGGACGAATCCGCCTTTGCAGACATCCGTCCGATGGGCAGCTTCCGCGGCATCAAGGAGGTCTATCCGGATATTCCGGAGACCGTCTACGTTGCCACAAAGACCATGACGCTGCAAAAGCTCTCCATGCTGAACAAGCATCTGCCGTTTGCACCCAAGCCGATGGACGGCGTGCTCAGCGCGCTGCGCTCGGTCAAGAGCGCGTATGAGCTTGACTGCATGCGCGAATCCGGCAAACTGCACCGCTATGTCATCGAGGAACTTGCTCCGGCGTTCCTGCGCGAAGGCGTCAGCGAAGCACGCCTGTGCAGTGAGATCTGCACCGCCATCGTGGACCGCGGCGGCATGGGTATCTCGCGCTACAATCAGCCGGCAGCCGAGGACGTGCTCGGTATTGCCAGCTTCAGTGAAAACAGCCTGCGTCCCACCGCACTGGACAGCCCCTCCGGCTGTATCGGCACCTCGACCGCAATGAAGTCCATCGGCTCGTCCGAGCGCACGCTGCACGAAGGCGACACCGTCCTGCTGGACATTCCGTGCGGCTGGCGCGGCTACCATACCGATAAGAGTATTACGTTCTACTACGGCGAGCTGGACAAGCATCCGCAGAGCGGCGTGATCCGCGCGGCACGCGAGCAGTGCATTGCGCTGGAGAACGAAACTGCATCTCTCCTGCGCGCCGGTGCCGTTCCGGCTGAGATTTACGAGAAGATCCTCTCTCTCGTCGATCCTGCGTTCCGCGAAGGCTTTATGAACGGCTGCAAGTTCCTCGGCCACTCCATCGGTCTGACAATGGACGAAACACCGGTTCTCGCCAAAGGCTTCTCGGCTCCGCTCGAGTCCGGCATGACGCTTGCCGTTGAGCCGAAGATCGCGATTCCGGGGGTCGGCCTCATCGGCTGCGAAAACACCTATGAGATCACCGCAGACGGTCCTGCGCAGTCGCTCACCGGCGCATGCGACACGCTGTTCGAGGTACTCAATCAGTAATCTATACAAAAACATCCGCTCTCTGTTTGTACAAAGAGCGGATGTTCTCTTTTCACTCCTCTTTTGCGTCCAGCATAGAATGGCGCAAAGGAGGTTTTTGCTTATGAATCAATCGACGACTCTCGCCGTCGTCGGCGGCGATGTGCGTCAGGCGTATTTAGCCGAGCTGCTGCACGAAGCAGGCCACACCGTGCGCACATTTGCACTCGAACGCCGGCCCGCCGCAGGCTGCACGGCTGTAAGCGACCTGCAGGCGTGCCTTGACGATGCACGCGCGGTCATTCTGCCTATGCCGGTGCAGATGGGGGACGGCAGCCTGAACGCGCCGCTTGCCAATGCACAGCACACCATCGGCGATGTACTCGATGCCATTCCCGCCGGAACACTGACGCTGGCCGGTGCCGTGCCTTTTTCCGTACACGCCCGCGCGGTGCAGAACGGACTGACACTCATCGACTACTTATCCCGCGAGGAGCTGGCGATCCGCAACGCGGTACCTGCCGCATTTGCAAAAAGCACAGGCTGTCCGGTTACAGGCGGCAGGCTTCCTGCCGGAGATACTCCACGAGAGCCGCACAGAATTCGCGGTTGCTCGGCGGCTCCTTATCCTGTGCACGCGCTTCACCGAAATACCTGGCAAGCACGGCTTTATCACACTTATCCCATGCGCGGTGAACGGCGTAGCGCATGTTGCGCTCCACATTACCGCCTTCGCTGTTCAGCTGCTGCGCGACACTGTGATAAATGATCTTGGTGATGCTGGCACCGTTGGTCTCCCGATACAGGCACACGGTCAGCAATGCACACTGATAGCCGATCGTCTGCTCGCGCATACCCAGCTCCCGCAGGATCTGGGCCAGCCGCTGCTCCACCGTGTCTCCCCGACTGGTACAGGTGACCGCCAGCTTGATGCGCTCATACAGTGCATCCGCGCAGATTGGCTTACGCAGCAGCACGTTAATGTGCAGCAGGCTGCACTCCACATAGGTCTGACCGCCGATGAACGAGCTGAGCAGGATAATGCTCGTATCCCACATCTTATTCTGTCTCATCCATGACGCAACGGCAAAGCCGTCTGCATACGGCAGGTCGGTATCCAGCACGACCATATCCGGCGTTTTTTGTCGAATCATTTCCCACGCCTTCGTGCCGTTCGACGTACAGCCGACAAGCTCCAGCTCATTGCTCGCCTGCATAAGCCGTTTTGTCTGTTGCAGCAGAGACTCGTCCGCACACGCCAGTAAAATACGCATTTTGCCTTGTTTGATCTTCATTTACTGCTTTCCCCCGGCTTTCTCTATCTTATGCCGATTTATGGATTACATCTTATTTTTACATATTCAGCGCGTCCGCGCAAGCGGATATCCCTGCTTTTTCCCGCATATTTATCGACAATTTTCGACAAGACCGCATTTTTTCTGTCGAATGTCCGGTTTTCTCTCTGTCGGGCAGGGATTTCGCGCTTCTCGGTGAAACCGCATAATCTCTCTATCAAAACCGCATTTTGCTGCTTTTACACTTGCATAAACGGTAAAAATACGCTATACTATCGTTTGTGCCGTTCGGCACTTTGCTTCCGGATATGGAATGACAGTTCGAAACCATCCTGTCGTAAAACAAAACTAGGGACAACGAAACAGAAAAATTTTAAGGCAATACCGCATAATTGAACAAGAGTGATTTGCGAGTAAATTTTGCGTACTGACGAGGCACAGTTTTGCGGTAATACTTGATGTATTACCGTGAAACCGCAACAAAGTCAGGACACAAAATTTCCGCAAAGCACCGCAGTCTTAATTGTGCGGTGTTGCCTTAGGTTTCCAATCAACGTTGTTGTGTGCATTATTTGGAGGTGAACGAAATATGGTAAAAGAAAACATGAGCAAGGTTCAAAAACTGACCGTTTCTGCTATGGTGATGGCACTTTACGTTGTTGTGCTGTACTTTACGCAGAGCTTCTCTTTCGGTGCGTACCAGATCCGCATTGCAACGGCTCTGTATGCGCTCGCTTACCTGTTTCCGTTCCTGGTTTTGCCGCTTGGTTTCGCTAATTTCATTGCCAACTTTCTGTTCGGCGGACTCGGTCTGCTGGACTGGTTCGGAGGCTGCTTCGTCGGTATCATCGTTACCGCGATCATCGTGCTCATCCGCCGCAAGGGCTGGAGCCGCTGGCTGATGATCCTCCCGATCATCCTTGTGCCCGGTCTCGGCGTATCGAGCTATCTGAGCTATCTGCTGCACGTTCCGTATTCTGTACTCGCCACCAGCCTGTGCATCGGTCAGTCCGTACCTGCGGTCTGCGGTGTCGTTCTGGTGAACGTACTGCAGCGTGCACTGTATCCCAAGGCAACTAAGGCCTAATTAAATGTAAGGAGAATGCAACCATGACCGGAAGAAATAAAGAAGAACTGAACGGCGTCACTCTGCTGGGCAGCCAGAAGAACAAGTATCCCTCGGACTATGCGCCCGAAATGCTGGAGACTTTCCCGAACAAGCATCCGGACAATGACTATTTTGTCAAGTTCAACTGCCCGGAGTTCACCAGCCTGTGCCCGATGACCGGCCAGCCGGACTTTGCTACTATCTATATCTCCTATGTGCCCGGCGAGCGCATGGTAGAGAGCAAGTCGCTCAAGCTGTATCTGTTCAGCTTCCGCAACCACGGCGATTTCCATGAGGACTGCGTAAACATCATTATGAAGGACCTCATCCGCCTGATGGAGCCCAAGTACATTGAGGTCTGGGGCAAATTTACACCGCGCGGCGGCATCTCGATCGACCCGTACTGCAACTACGGCAAGCCCGGCACCCGCTGGGAGGAGGTTGCATTCGAGCGTCTCACCCACCACGATCTGTACCCGGAGAAGGTGGACAACCGATGAGCGAAAAGGCAATGGTCCTGTGCAGCGGCGGCGTGGACAGCACGACCTGTCTTGCGCTTGCCATCGAGAAGCACGGCAAGGAGAATGTGTGCGCACTGTCCATTTACTACGGTCAGAAGCACGTTAAGGAGATTCAGGCTGCGAAGGCGGTTCTCGAATACTACGGCATCGAGGGCACATCTCTCGACCTGACGCCGGTGTTCGCGTACAGCGACTGCTCGCTGCTTTCCCACTCGACCGAGGACATCCCCGAGGAATCCTACGCCGAGCAGCTGGCGCAGCGCGGCGGCAAGCCGGTTACGACCTATGTGCCGTTCCGCAACGGTCTGTTCCTGTCGGCAGCGGCAAGCGTTGCGCTGTCCAAGGATTGCAGTGTCATCTATTACGGTGCACATCACGACGATGCCGCCGGCAATGCCTATCCCGACTGCAGCGAGGAATTCGTAAATGCGATGAACCACTCCATCGTACTCGGCTCGGGCGGTGATGTCCGCATCGAGGCTCCGTTCGTGCGCTGGAACAAGGCGCAGATCGTTGCCGAAGGTCTGCGGCTGCAGATTCCCTATCAGCTGACGTGGAGCTGCTACGAGGGCGGCGACAAGCCGTGCGGCAAGTGCGGCACCTGTCTGGACCGCATCCGCGCGTTCGAGGCGAACGGTGTGACCGACCCTGCAATGAAGTAAAACAAAAGACTGCTGTTTCATCGGAGACAGCAGTCTTTTTCTATCCATCTTGACTTTTTCCTATAAGAATGCTATGATTATAGCCGTTAACCTTATTTTGAGGAGTCCATGCTATGATTTATCTCGATTATGCCGCCCATGCACCCGCTGACCCCGTGGTGCTGGAGCGATTCTGCGATATGGAACGCCGGCTTCCGGCCAACCCGAACTCGGTACACGCGGCTGGCAAAGCCGCCCGTGAGGAAATGGCGCGCGTCACCGAGCAGATTGCGGCGCTGACCGGCGCGTCCCCTGCCGAGGTCATTTTCACCTCGGGTGCGACCGAAGCGAACAACCTTGCCATCAAGGGCATCGCACAGGCGTCACGGCATATCGGCAAGCATATCATCTCCACACCGCTCGAGCATTCCTCGGTCAGCGGCAGCCTGACCGCCCTGCAGGAGCGCGGCTGGGAGATCGACCTGCTCTCCATCGGACGGGACGGCACGGTTGACCCGGAGGAGGTGCGCGAGCTGCTCCGCCCGGACACCGTTCTCGTTGCCATCTGCGCAGTGGACAGCGAGCTTGGCACCATTCAGCCGGTAAACGAAATCGCAGCGCTGCTGGCTGACCACCCGAACTGCCGTCTGCACGTTGACGCAACGCAGGCTATCGGACGCATCCCGGTGGACTTTTCCGGCATCGACACGCTGAGCTTTGCGCCGCACAAGTTCGGCGGCATCTGCGGCAGCGGCGTGCTGCTCAAGCGCAGCCGAATGCCGCTCGAGCCGCAGATGAACGGCGGTGCCAGCACAACGCTGTACCGCAGCGGCACGCCCGCACTCGGTCTGGCGGCTTCATCTGCGCTAGCACTGCAGCTGGCATGCGATGAGCGTGAGAGCCGCTGTGCGGTCGTTCAGCGCCACAGTGCGCGGCTTCGGAAGGCACTTGCGGCGTATCCCGCGGTGCATATCAACAGTCCGGAGCACGCCGTGCCGCATATCCTCAATCTGAGCGTGAAGAATGTGAAAGGCACCGTATTTCAGCGCGCGCTGTCCGAAAAAGGCGTGTGCGTTTCGGTCAAATCCGCCTGCTCGGCGGACGGTCTGCCGTCCCGTGCAGTGTTTGCTGTCAGCCGTGATCGCAGAAATGCACTGTCCTCATGGCGCATCAGCCTGAGCCACCTTACCACGGACGCGGAAATCGACGAATTTCTGTCCGTTTTCGACGCGTGCTATCACGAGTTAGTCAAGTAATACAGGGAGCATCATTATGAAACGAGATTTACAGCCGCACGAGCTGATCGAGCGCAGTATCATCAAAAAATTCCGCAAGACCATCTGGAACCCGTTCACGCTGGCCGTCCGGCAGTATCAGCTCATCCAGCCGGGCGACAGGATCGCCGTGTGCATCTCCTGCGGCAAGGATTCCATGCTGATGGCCAAGCTGATGCAGCTGCTCCAGCGGTACAATGAGGTGCCGTTCGAGGTAGTTTTCCTCGTTATGGACCCCGGCTACAACGAGATCAACCGCAATAAAATTGAGAGCAACGCCGCACTGCTGCATATCCCGATCACCGTGTTCGAGACCGATGTTTTCGCGGTTGCCAACAACAGCGAGAAAACCCTTGCTACCTGTGTGCGCGCATGCGCCGCGGCTATCTGTACAGCAAGGCGCAGGAGCTTGGCTGCAGCAAGATCGCGCTCGGCCACCACTTCAACGATGTCATCGAAACGACCGTGATGAGTATGTTCTACGGCTCGCAGATGCAGGCCATGCTGCCCAAGCTGCACAGCACCAACTTTGCAGGCATGGAGCTGATTCGTCCGCTGTACTGCATTCACGAGGAGGATATCCTCGCGTGGAAGCAGTATAACGACCTTGAATTTATCCAGTGCGCGTGCCGCTTCACCGAAAACTGCACGATGTGCGACAACGGCGGCGGCGGTTCCAAGCGGCAGGAGGTCAAGATACTCCTGCGCCGTCTGCGCCGCGACAACCCGAATATCGAGCGCAGCATTTTCAACAGTATCCACGCGGTAAATCTGGACATGATGCCCGGTTACAAGTCCGGCGGCGTGCTCCACTCGTTCCTCGATGATTACGACGAACGCGGAAAGAAAAGCGAATAGTGTTCAGCCGTCCGTGCGCTGCACGGACGGTTTTTCTCTGCCCAAAAGGTCGAAATACAGCGGTTCGGACACGCCGTGCAGATATACAGTCAAGCCCTCCCCTGTTGCGGTGATATGATCGAGCAGTGCGCTGTAAACCGTTTCACTGTACAGCTTTTTTCGTAAAATTGTACAGAATTGCTGTCTTTCGGTGCGTGTGAGATCAGGTATCGTGCGCAAGGTCTGCCGCAATACCATCTCCATGTCGATTGGTAAATCCTGTACAATTTGCTTCATGCAGTCCAGCAAAATCCGATTCCCAACCGCCGGAGCCGCACACGCTGCCACGCCGTGCTGCACCCGTTTCCCGCACACCCATCGCAGACCGCCGTCCGCCTGTGCGCCCCTGCGCGGCACAAACCGACTGCCGCACCGTCCGCAGACCACTTTTCCGGAGCACCAGTACCGCGCGGAGGATCGGCTGCCGGCTTTGCGGTTTGCCTGCCGGCGGTCGAGTTCCCGCCGGACAGCCTCGAACATCGAGCGCGGCACAATCGCCTCGTGATGATCCCGCAGATACACCTGCGGGGACTGCCCCTCATTTTTCACCTTGCGATGATCGAGAAAATCCGGCGTGCAGCTTTTGCGCTGCAGAAGATCGCCGCAGTATTTCTCGCCCCGGAGCAGCCGCAGCACCATCGTAGACGACCACGATTTCCCTTTTCCGCTTGGCGGCGGGATGCCCTCGGCGGTCAGCTCTCGTGCGATGATGTAAGTGCCTTTGCCGTCCATCAAGAAACGGCGGTACACCTCGCGGACGACTGCCGCCTGCTCGGGATTCACTGTCAATTCCCCACCCCGCAGGGAAAACCCGTAGATATTATCGCATCCGAACACCACACCGCGCTCCATCGAGCGCTGCTGCCCCCACTTGACGCGCTCAGAGATTTTGCGGCTCTCCTCCTGCGCTACGCTTGCCATTATGGTAAGCCGGAATTCACCGTCATTCTGGCGGGTGTCGATCTGATCTCCAATGAATACAATACCGACTCCCTGACGGCGCAGCAGCCTCGTGTACGCGAGCGTGTCAACCGTATTTCGGGCAAAGCGTGAGACCTCTTTGGTTAAAATCAGGTCAATTTTCTCTTCTGCTGCCGCTGCCAGCATGCGCCGAAAGGCAGGCCGGTCGGACGAGGTGCCGGACAGACCCTCGTCCGCATAAACCTCCACAAGCTCCCAGTCCGGCTGGCGGCTGATGTACTCCGAAAAATATTGCCGCTGATTCTCCAGCGAGTTTCTCTGGTCCTCCTGCGAGGTGGAAACGCGGCAATAGGCGGCCACGCGCAGCATGTCAGCGGCCTGCGCACAGCAGCTCGAGCACCAGCTCCAGCCGCGCGGACGGCAGCACGCCTTCCGCGTGCAAAGCGCGGAGCAGACCCTCGATCATGCCGCGCGAAACAGCAGCCTGCTCCTGTTCGGTCAATTTCATGGCTATCCCTCCTTCGCTTGCAGTCTATGCGAAGGCAAACCCGTTTATGCGCCAAACCGCTAACGCCTTCCCTACCTGCGAGGGAGCACTTCAGCTCGCGATGGAGCAAACTGCGTTCACGCTGCAAAATGCACGCTGTCTGGTGATTGGTGCCGGACGGATCGGCATGCTTCTTGCACGCAAATTGTACGCTCTCGATGCACAGGTTACAGTCTCCGCACGCTGTACGCGTGATTTCGCACGCATCGCCGCCGCAGGACTGCACGCACTGGATACACGCAGGCTCGCCGGTCACCTTGCCGGTTTTGACCTGATTTTCAACACCGTACCCGCTCCGATCCTGACAACCGAGGTACTATCCGACATGAAACCGCCCTGCTTCATCATTGATCTTGCATCTCTGCCGGGCGGTGTTGCCGCCGATACCCTACTTCCGGATGGCTGCCGCGTGCTGCACGCACTCTCTCTCCCGGGCAAGGTAGCACCGCTCAGCGCTGCACGCGCGGTATTCGATACCGTGGACACCATTCTGCACGAGGAGGGCATCTTATGAGCAAACTCCGCATTGGCTTTGTACTGACCGGTTCGTTCTGTACCTTTGCCAAGGTCATGCCGGTTATACAAGCACTCATCGAGCGCGGCGACACGGTCACGCCGATTCTGTCCGACAGCGCCGGTACACTCGACACTCGCTTTGGCACAGCCGCGCACTGGCGCGAGGAGCTGACCGCACTCACCGGCATCTCCCCTATCGACAGCATTGTTTCCGCCGAGCCGATTGGACCGAAGGCGCTGTTTGATATACTGATCGTTGCTCCATGCACGGGCAATACGCTCGCCAGACTGGCGCACGGTCTGACGGACACCCCTGCGACCATGGCGGTCAAAAGCCATCTGCGCGGAGAACGTCCAGTCGTGCTGGCGGTCTCCACCAACGACGGTCTGTCCGGCAGCGCCGCCAATCTCGGCACGCTGCTAAATCGCCGGCATTACTATTTCGTGCCGCTCCGGCAGGATGCACCGCACAGCAAGCCGCGCTCGCTTGTCGCAGATATGACGCTGATTCCCGCTGCCATTGACGCAGCCATGAACGGCAGACAGCTTCAGCCCATCCTGCTTGCACCCAGCGTATAAAAAATCCCGCAAAGCTGACACTGAATCGTGACAAGTAATTATTGTGCCGCAAAGAACGGTGTGACCGTGAAAGTCGCGCCGTTTTTTCTATGATCCCGGGCTCTGCCGATACGGAGACTGCCACCTCGTCCATGAAATTGAATAAGTTTGCTTTTGATAAACAGCAAAAAATCAACCGCCCCTTCCTTTCGGAAATGGGCGGTTGTCTTTGCGTTTGTGGTCCTTGAACATCTGAATCCATCGGCTATCCGTAATACGGCTGCATTCGTTCCTTATCACGGTTAACCCAGCGCAGGACTTTTCTTATGATTCTTTGCCTTCCGGCTCCTTGCCGGTGGCAAATGTGATCGCACGGCTGCAGTTGGTAATCTGCACATTGTGCAATGCACCGCCGAACTCGCCGTCCAGCGTCCACGTTACCTCGTCATCGGACGAAAAACTGATTTTTGACGTGCGGAAGTACGCGAAGCGGTTCGATTCGATATTGTGCGTCAGCAGGTCATTCGCCAGCCACTGCAGCTCCATCGGATTTTCGACCGGGTAAATGAGCAGCACCTCGTACAGTCCGTCATCCAGCGCCACGCCATCCGGCCGGATGGTTTTAAAGCCGCCGACCGACACCGTGTTTGTCACCATACCGTAGATGAAATCGTCCTCCATCTGCGTTTCCGCGCTGTTCACGCGGATGTGGTAGGTTTTGATGTTAGTCAGCGCCTTAATGCCCTCGATGATATACGCAGCACGCCCGAAAATGTTCTTGGTCTGCTGCGGTGTCTCATAGGAGACCTCAGTAAACGCACCGAACGCCGCAATATAGTTAAAATAGCGATCGTTGAAGCGGCCAATATCCAGCGCCTGCAGCGTATCGCCTGCCGCAATAACCGCCGCCTCAGCGGGCACCTTGGAAATGCCCAGACTGAACGCGAAGTCGTTTGTCGTACCGGCAGGCACATAACCGAGAACCGGACGGGTCTCCGCCTGCATAAGACCGGTAATCACCTCGTTCAGCGTACCGTCACCGCCTGCACACACAATGCGGTCGAACTCGCCCGCACGCTCCCGTGCAACACGCGTTGCATCCTGCGCACCCTGCGTGATATAAAGCGTCACATCATATCCTGGCTGCTGAAATGCGGTTACGCAGCCGATGATCTTTCCGCTCATTGCATCGCGTCCCGCATGCGGATTGAGTATCCACAGCATTCTCTTCATGTTTCATCACCTTCCGGTTTTGTTCATAAATAAAATGTAGTATCGACACAGCCGAGCCGCATCGCTATTCTCAATCCATCAATCATTCACTCTTTTATCCCCGCGTATACGGTCTTCTATTATATACTAACTATATTATTATATATCTCAGGAGAGCAAATTGCAAACAGCATTTGCGTAAGCCACCGGATCATCCACCGGCATACCCTCGATAAGCAGCGCCTGCGTGTACAGGATATCCGCATAGGTGCTTACCTTATCCGAGCCTTCTGCCTGCAGCGCACACAGCTTCTTAAAGATCGGGTGCTCGGCATTCAGCTCCAGAACGCGCTCTGCGTGTACACTCTGACCGCCGTTGACAGCAGCCTGCTGGTTGAGCACCTTCTCCATCTCGAGCGTTACCGGGCCTTCGGCACGCAGGCAGCACGGATGGCTCTTGAGGCGGCTGGTCAGCTCGACCTTCTTAACCTTGCCCTCAAGCGCCTTGCCGAGCGCTTCGAGGACATCCTTATTGTCCTCACTCAGCTTTTTGATCTCTTCCTTCTCGTCCTCGCTGTCCAGACCGAGGTCTGCATCCGCGATGGACTTGAATTCCTTATCGTTGTACTTAGCGAGCATCTTGACGCAGAACTCATCAATGCTGTCATCCATACACAGCACCTCGTAGCCCTTGTCGGACAGCGTTTCCATAACCGGCAGCAGCTTGATCTTGTCGATGGTCTCGCCGCAAGCATAGTAGATATACTTCTGGTCTTCCTTCATGCGGGAAGCATACTCCGCGAGCGATACCAGCTTGTCCTCCGTAGAGGAATGGTACATCAGCAGATCCTGCAGCAGCTCCTTGTGCGCGCCGTACTCAACATAAGCACCGTACTTGATCTGACGGCCGAACGCTGCCCAGAACTTCTCATAATCCTCGCGCTTATCCTTCTGCATCTTGAGCAGCTCGCTCTTGATCTTCTTCTCAAGGCTCTGCGCAATGGCCTTCAAATGGCGGTCATGCTGCAGCATCTCACGGGAGATGTTGAGCGACAGATCTGCCGTATCGACCATGCCGTGTACAAAGCTGAAATGATCGGGCAGCAGATCCGCGCATTTGTCCATGATGAGTACGCCGTTGGAGTACAGCTGCAGACCCTTCTCATAATCCTTGGTGTAGTAGTCCATCGGCGCGTGAGACGGGATGAACAGCATTGCCGTGTACGTTACCGCGCCTTCCACACTGGAATGGATGTGGCACAGCGGCGGCTGATAATCGTAGAACTTCTGCGTATAGAAGCTGTTGTAATCCTCGTCCTTCAGCTCCTTCTTGGACTTCTTCCAGATCGGAACCATGGAATTGAGGGTCTCATTCTCGGTGTACTCCTCCCACTCCGGCTTGTAGTCGTCACCTGCATCCGCCGGCTTTTCCTTCATGCGGGAGCGCGTCATATCCATCTTGATCGGGTAGCGAATATAATCGGAATACTTCTTTACCAGACCCTGAATGCGGTACGGCTCGAGAAATTCATCATAATTCTCGTTCTCCGTATTGTCCTTGATGGTCAGCACGATCTTCGTGCCGTTTTCTGCCTTTTCGCACGGTGCAACCGTGTAGCCGTCCGCACCGTCGGACTCCCAGCGGTTGGCCTCGTCGCTGCCTGCCGCACGGGATACGACCTCAACATGCTTTGCGACCATAAATGCCGCATAGAAGCCAACGCCGAACTGACCGATGATGTCGATGTCGTCCTGCTTTTCGTTTTCGTTCTTGAACGCCAGCGAACCGGAATGCGCGATCGTACCGAGGTTGTTCTCCATTTCCTCGGCAGTCATGCCGCAGCCGTGGTCCTCGATGATAAAGCGGCGGTTTGCCTTGTCGAGCGTCAGCTCGATCGGCAGGCTGTCGCGGGTGATGCCGGTCTTGCCTTCCTTCATTGCATTATAGTAGAGCTTATCCGTTGCGTCGGATGCGTTGGAGATCAGCTCACGCAGAAAGATTTCCTTGTGCGTATAAATGGAGTTGATCATCAAATCGAGCAGGCGCTTGGATTCTGCCTTAAACTGCTTGGTTGCCATGATTACATACACCTCTGTGTTTGTTGTTTGGTATTAGCACTCTCAATCACCGAGTGCCAACATTGATATAATAATCCCAAAGTCAGAAAAAATCAAGAGGGCTTTACAAAATTCATGGTTTATTCAAAAACGGTCATCAAGCTGCTCAAACGTCCGTCTTTTCTCTGCACCGGTTGACCGGGGCACACGAGTTGCGTTAGCAATATGCCCTGTCCGGGCGGCAGGTTTTCCGCTGAACCTGAGCGAGGGAGTTGCGCTCCGCAGAGCGTGAAACTCTCACCGCTCACAAGCGGCGAAAAAACTGCACTTTGACACATCGCAGTCAGTATGTTATACTTTATAAAACATAAAACGACAAAAAAGTTAGAACAACTGAAATGGTGGAGTGATAGCATGGTACATCTTGGCAACGATTGGGACGAGATCCTTGCCGGTGAGTTTGAGCAGGATTATTACAAGCGCATTCGCTACTGGCTGAAAAAGGAATACGCCGAGCAGACCATCTATCCGGCGGCAGAGAACATCTTTAACGCTCTGCGGTACACGCCGTATTCCAAGGTCAAGGCCGTCATTCTCGGACAGGACCCGTATCACGGTCCCGGCCAGGCGCACGGACTTTGCTTCTCGGTTCAGCCGGGTGTTCAGCCGCCTCCGAGCCTGCAGAACATCTTCAAGGAGCTGCAGAGTGATCTCGGCATTGTACCTCCCAAGGACGGCACGCTCACCAAGTGGGCGGAGCGCGGTGTGCTCATGCTGAACACGACTCTGACCGTACGCCGCGGGCAGGCGAACAGCCATAAAAACCTCGGCTGGACGACCTTCACCGACCATATAATCGAAAAGCTGAACGAGCATGAGCAGCCGATCGTCTTTCTGCTCTGGGGCGGCAATGCCCGCAGCAAAAAGAAACTCATCACCGCACCGCAGCACCTTGTGCTCGAAAGCGTGCATCCCTCTCCTCTGTCGGCGTACAATGGCTTTTTCGGCTGCAAGCACTTCTCCAAATGCAATGCGTTTCTCGAAGCGCACGGCATCGACCCCATCGACTGGGATCTCAATCATTAAATCGTGAGCTTCCGCACCATTTTCCGGGTGCGGAAGTTTTTTTGACTTTTTTCAAAATTCCTATTGACAAACAGGAGTTTCGGTTGTATATTTAATTCATACAAAACACATATGATTAAAGTGAATTAAGGAGAGTGATCTCAATGATGATCCGGCGAATGTGTCGATGTTGCATCGACTGAGTTTTCCCATCATTCCTTATTAACATCACATTCTAATTTTTCTTAATTTTGAAAGGCGGTTTATCACATGTCTGATATTAAAAAGAGCTTCTCCGACCTGATCGGCAACACCCCGCTGTATGCGGCTGAAAAGTTTGCAGCTAAGGCTGGCGCTAACGCACAGGTTCTCGCAAAGCTGGAGTACTTTAATCCGGCCGGTTCCGTTAAGGATCGTATCGCAAACGCCATGATCAACGAGGCCGAGAAGTCCGGCGCGCTCAAGCCGGGCGCAACCATTATCGAACCGACCTCCGGCAACACCGGTATCGGTCTGGCAGCAGTTGCAGCCTCTCGCGGCTACCGCATCATCCTCACCATGCCGGAAACCATGAGCGTTGAACGCCGCAACATGCTGAAGGCATACGGCGCTGAGCTGGTTCTGACCGAAGGCACGAAGGGCATGTCCGGTGCGATTGCAAAGGCAAACGAGTTGGCTAAGGAGACCCCGAACAGCTTCATCCCCGGTCAGTTCGTAAACCCGGCAAACCCGGCTGCACACTACGCAACCACCGGTCCCGAGATCTGGGAGCAGTCCGGTCACAAGGTTGACATCTTCGTTGCAGGCGTAGGCACCGGCGGCACCGTAACCGGCACCGGCAAGTACCTGAAGGATCAGGACCCGAATGTCAAGGTAGTAGCTGTTGAGCCGGATACCTCCCCGGTACTGTCCACCGGCAAGGGCGGCCCGCATAAGATTCAGGGTATCGGCGCCGGCTTCGTTCCGGATGTACTCGATACCAAGGTTTACGACGAAGTTATTCGTGTAGCAAACGAGGACGCATTTGAAACCTCTCGCCAGTTTGCTCACAGTGAGGGTCTGTTCGTAGGTATTTCCTCCGGTGCTGCTCTGTGGGCTGCTGTTGAGCTGTCCAAGCGTCCGGAGAACGCCGGCAAGGTTATCGTAGCTCTGCTGCCTGATACCGGCGACCGTTACCTGTCCACCCCGCTGGTTTCTGAGTAATTTTAAGGCAACACCGCACAATTAAAGCGGCGGTGCTTTGCGGGAATTTTGTGTCCTGACTTTGTTGCAGTTTCACGGTAATACATCAAGTATTACCGTGAAACTGTGCCTCGTCAGTACGCAAAATTTACTCGCAAATCACTCTTGTTCAATTATGCGGTATTGCCTTAATTCTCAAATCCTGCAATTCTCTCCAAAAATCCATTCATCTCCAAATGTATAAAAAAGACACCTCTGCATAGCGGAGGTGTCTTTTTTATGGAAAATGAACGTAACGTTTCTCCAGTTTCCGCCCACGGATTTAACAACGAAAAACCACCCTGCGAAAGCAGGGTGGTTTCGTTATATCCTGGAATAATAAATTGCAGTAACCGTGCCGTCCTCGATGGAGGGATAGCAATGCCGGTAGGTACTGCCGGTGCTTGTCGGCGCATTCAGCTGATGGTACGGCTGACTGACATCGATAGCTACGCAATCGGCGGCCGCCGGAATGCTCACTGTACCCTCACCGTCTGCGAAGGTGAACACGCCGTTCGTGTACGTTACCGTGCGGTCGATCGCGCGTTTGCCGCTCAGCGAAACGTAGGTAACGCCGCCGACTCGTCGGAAATCCGTATACCCCATCAGACCGGTATACGTCACCGAAGGATCATAGTTCTCGATCACAACATCGCAGTAATTCTGCGTGCCGATACACAGATTGACCAGATCGCCGCGGCTCTGATACACAGCGCCGCTGCCCTGCACGGTCAAATGCGTTGCCCGATAGAGCATCACCGCCATCTCCGCACGCGTTACCTTGGAAAGCGGATTGATCTTTCCTTTCGAGCCGCCGATCACCTTAGCACCGACCAGTGCACTGACGGAAGGCTTCGCGTAATTGGAAATCCTGCTCGCATCCGAGAAGCTGCTCACCGAACCGGTGCCCAGTTTGAGCGCCGTGCGGTCAATCGTGCGTTTGAGGAACACCATTGCGTCCTGACGGGTCATGCTCTGCTGCGGCTGAAACTCACCGGTCGCGGTGCCCGCCGCTATGCCGAAGGCTTTCGCCGCGATAACCGCCTTGCTGTAATAGGCGCTGCTCGGCACATCGACAAACGAGCCGTTCGAATTGACCTGACCGTTGTCGAGCGCTTCACTCATGCCATAGGCGCGGTCGAGCATAACGATGAAGTCCGCTCGGGTAATGGCGTTGCCCGGATAAAACAGATGGGTTCCGCCGCCCTTGATCACGCCTGCAACGGCAAGCGTATCAACCTCGCTGGAAGCCCACGCGTACTCTCCTGCTGTATCATAAAAGTAAACCGAGTGTTCAGGAAGATACGCATACGTCTCCACGGTGTTCGCGCTCAGTGCATAGGCTGCCGTGATCGCGCTTACGACCACCGCAACCGCCAGCACCGCAACGGTCACCAGCTTTCGCGTTCTTTTCATAATATTCTCCTTGCTCAGTGGTTATGATAGATAGGGTGTATTCCCCACCTATGTAAACTTGCTTCAAAATTATAGCACACCGTTCCCCACTTGACAAGTTAAAATATGACTAAATTTGTTGTAACCATTCTGTAATTTTAACCTTTTTATACAAGAAAAGCGCGGTTTTCCAGCAAACCGCGCTTTCAAAGTTCATTTTTCGTCTATCACTGCTGTTCTGCGCGGTACCATCGCCAGCTCAGCACAGTCGAGATAATCGTTGCCGCCGCCATTGGCGCAAGCACCAGCACAAACTTTGCAATTTCGTTCGGAACGAACGAGCCTGCCGCACCGATAATACCCGCCGCAAACAGCATGCGGCCCGCCACACGATGCGTTTTCGTCCAGACAGCTTCGCTCGACAGCGTCCACGGCGTTTTGAGTCCGCAGTACCAGTTCATGCGAAACTTCGGCATAATGTTGCCGAGACACATCACCAGCAGGCTGACGAGCAGACATACGACTGTCGGCACATCGACCGTACCCGGACACAGTGCTTCCGCAATGCAGATGCCGCACATTGCGGTCAGAAACAGGTCGATCATAATCTGGAACCCGACATAGGCATCGGAAAATTTGTCATAGTTCTTGCTTTTCGGGTCAAACCGCGGCAGAAAGTAAAACAGAACCGCAAACAGCGGTGCCATCCCGGCCACGATCCACAAATGCCATCTGGTTTCGTAATTCATATGGCCGGCAAGATCCCACTGCATGGGAATTTCCGCGGGCAGCCTGCTGTAAAACACCGCTGTCATTGCCGCCGGCAGCAGCGACAGCACCCACGCTGTCACCTGCAGTCTACTGATTTTTTTCATTTCTGACATCTCCTTTCAAGGCGCTGATCCATTCGAGAATCTCATCCACGACCGACATATTCAGCTCATAATAAATGTACTTACCCTGCTTGTCATCCAGCACCAGACCCGCATCCCGCAGGACGGACAGGTGATGCGAAATGGTTGCGCCCGACACCTCGAAGTGCGCCGCAATATCGCCAGCCGCCATCGGTCCGCGCCGCAGCAGCGACAGGATTTCGCGCCGCACCGGATCGCTGAGTGCCTTAAAGCTCTGCTGAAACCCCATTACTGTCCCCTCTTTCGTGCGGCAAACCACGTTTTGCGCCCGCAGACCGGACAATACAGCTGCCAGTCATTTCCCACATGCGTGCGGAAAACCAGCCGCTTCCACGGCAGATTCTGCTTCGTGCCGCAGGATTTACAAATTAAATCGCACCTTGCAAGCGCTTTTGCCTGCCAGATTACCAGTATTGCCGCTAAAACCAGCGCAATCGCGCAAATCAGAATGGTAATGTCCATTCCGTTCACCGCCCTTCTCGCTATCCTGTTAATTAGATGGCCATCTAATTGTTTTCAGTATACCACAGTTTCTGCATTTGTCAATACATTTCGATAAATATCTAAATGATGCAAAAAGAAAAACCGCAAGTTTAACTTGCGGTTTCGATGTTCTATACCAGAACTTACGCCATGCCGTTGAGCTTGGTAGTCATCTTGCTCTTCTTGTTGGACGCATTGTTCTTGTGCAGGAGGTGCTTGGCAGCCGCCTGATCGACAGCCTTGACAGCGGTCGTGTAAGCAGCAGTTGCTTCAGCCTTATCGCCGCCAGCAATCGCAGCATCAAACTTCTTCAGAGTGGTCTTGAGCTCGCTCTTAGCCATCTGGTTGTTCAGCGCCTTTACGGAGTTAACCTTAACGCGCTTCTTTGCAGACTTAATATTGGGCATTCTGAAAACACCTCCTTCGTTTTCTATTCAACAGTGATATTATTCTATCATCTTCTCACACAAAAAGCAAGTGTTTTTTTCATTTTCTGCATAAAAACTTTTTCCTCGAAAAAACTATCCTTATAAGGAGGGATTGCGCATGGCTTTCCGCACCGATCTGGCCGTTGAGGCAATCGAAAACCATAAAACAGCCGCTGCCCTGCCGCATGTCCGGCAGTCCGACCGCACGCTTGAGGGCTTCGCCGTACACGAGGTACGCATTCTCTCAGAGGATGCCGCCCGCGAGATCGGCAAGCCGCAGGGGCGCTATCTCACGCTTGAGCTGGATGCACTCATCCGCCGTGAGGAGGACGCGTTTCCGCGTGCCTGCAAGGCGCTCAGCACGCTGCTGCGCGAGCTGCTGCCGCATCCGAATGACGGTCCGGTGCTTATCGCCGGACTGGGCAACCGCATGATAACCCCCGATGCTATTGGTCCGCAGACCGCCGACCATGTCATTGCCACGCGGCATCTGGTCGCGCAGTCACCCGCTATTTTCGCGGACTGGCGGCCCGTTTCCGCACTGGCTCCGGGTGTGCTCGGACAGACCGGCGTCGAGACCGGCGAAGTCATCTGCGGTGTGCTCGACCGCGTGCGCCCTGCCGCTGTCATCGCGGTGGATGCCCTTGCGGCGGGACGGCTCTCCCGGCTGCTGCACACCGTCCAGCTGGCAGATACCGGCATTACGCCGGGGGCCGGAACACTCGCACATGAGATCAGCAGCCAGCTCGGGCAGCCTGCCTGCGAAGCGCTAGACGACCTCTCTCAGCCGGTGATGATCACCACGCGCGACATTGACCGCGAGGTTGCCGACATCTCCCGCATGATCGGCTACGCAGTCAACATGGCGCTGCATCCGCACCTCAGCGTTGCCGATATCGACCTGTACCTCTCGTGACAGGTTTCGGGCATACTCGCACGCTGTACGGCGTATGATAGATAGCATGAAACAGCAAGGAGGATGGCGCAATGAAGCGGCGTAAACATCAGAAATTCCGATCGAGAGGCGGCATCCGCCTGCCTGCCGCCATTACCCTCTGTCTGGCGCTGTCGCTGCTGATTTTTTCCCGGGCAGGCGGCGAGCCGATCGCACAAAAGGCACTGACCGGTCTGGCGCGCAACAGCGGCTTTGTCACCCGCGCAATGGCGCTCGAATTCGGTGTTTCGCCGGAGGATACCGCCGAGGTGTACACGCCGCGCACGGCTGCCGCAGCGCGGGATGAGCAGGCGGAAAATCCGCTTGCAGAGAGCACCTATGTGCCCTCGTCCGACACCGAGAACGACAATCCGGTGCTGTCGGCCGCTGACAAGGCTGCCACGGTCTCCATCAACAACGAGACCTCGTATGACGTGGATGCGGCAGACTGTCTGGCCGCAGACGAGCATTTTTCCGCTGATGGAGATGGGCCGCAGGTGCTTATCTATCACACACACAGCAGCGAAAGCTACACGCCGGATGCCGCTTTTCCGTATACACCGACCGAGACCGAGCGCACGACCGATACCAATTATAATGTAGTGCGCGTCGGTGACGAGTTGCAGAAGATCCTCGAGAACAACGGCATTGAGGCCGTACATATCCGCGAAATTTTCGATTCGCCCGTGTACACCGGCGCGTATGACCGCTCGCTTGCCGTGGTTGAGGACACGCTGGCCGAATATCCATCCATCACAACCGTCATTGATGTGCACCGCGACTCGATCCTGACCGATGACGGCCGCGCCTACAAGACCTCCTGCACGATAAACGGCGAGGAAACTGCACAGCTTATGCTTGTGGTCGGCACAGATGACGGCGGCCTGTATCACCCGGACTGGCAGGAGAACCTGAATCGTGCAGCATCGCTGCAGTACCGGCTCAACCGCACCTATCCGACGCTCATGCGTCCGCTTAATCTGCGGACCCAGCGTTTTAATCAGCATGCAACGCACAGCGCGTTTCTGGTGGAGGTAGGTTCGTCGGGCAATACGATGACAGAAGCGCTGAAAGGAATCAGATTATTTGGCGAGGTCTTGTCTGACGAACTGCTGAATTGAAAATGGAAAATGGAGAATTGAGAATTAGCGCTATCCTTGCGCGAGTTCCATCCGCGCTGCGCTGGTATCGCGCACAGCGCAATTATTCAATCACCGCCCTATGGGCAGACTCCTTCATTTTCCATTCTCCATTATCCATTCTCAATTAACCTGCATAAACTATCGTTTTCTGTACATCCTTATTTTCGGGGGTGAAACTATGGAAACGATCACATTTACCGCCGATCTGGAACGAAACATCCGCATGATGCAGGAGCTGTTCCGGAACGACGATACGCTTATCATACGGCGTGCCATCGGTCAAAACGGACTGCGCTGTGCGCTGTTTTTCTTTGACGGCATGGTAAATTCCCTTGCCATCAACCAGAGCCTTGTGCGGCCGATCCTGCGCTGTGAGCAGCCACGGCTTTCCGCCGATATACTCGCCGCCGCTGTGCTCCAGGCCGACGAATGCCGCGTGGAAACTGATATGAACAAGGTATTTGCCGCCTTTCTCTACGGCGACGCCATTGTACTGACTGACGGCGATGCACGTCCGGTTCTCGTCAACACCAAGGGCTTCGACAAGCGCAGCACCGCCGAGCCGGAAAACGAGCGCGTGCTTTCCGGCCCGCGAGAAGGCTTCACCGAGTGCTTTATGCCCAATCTGGCGCTCATCCGCCGCCGCGTGAACGACCCTCGGCTGAAATTCCGGTTTATGCGCGTCGGCAGCCGCACGAACACCAACGTGTGCCTGTGCTATATCGCCGGACTGTGTGAAAACAGTCTGGTTGAGCGTCTGGAAACGCGTCTGACCGCGCTCGATATCGACAGTGTGCTCGACTCCAACTATCTTGCCGAGCGCATACGCGACCACCGCTGGTCGCCGTTTCCGACACTCGGCACGACCGAACGGCCGGACGTTGCCGCTTCCCGTATGCTGGAGGGTCGGTGCGTCATTGTCGTGGACGGCAGTCCGGTAGCGCTCACAGCGCCGTTTCTGTTTCAGGAGTGCTTTCAGTCCAACGACGATTACTATATCAGCTTTCTGCAGGCGAATCTTTCGCGCATCCTGCGTGTCATCGGATTTGTATTCACGATCACGTTTCCCGCCATGTACGCCGCACTCATGCTCTATCACCGAGAATTAGTGCCCGCGCGGCTGCTGTTCGCTGTCTCCGCCGCACAGCGCGGCGTTCCCCTTCCCATCGGATGGGAGATTCTCCTGATGCTGTTCGTGCTCGAGGCACTCAAGGAAGCCGGAGCGCGAACGCCCGGTGCCATGGGACAGACGATGAGCATTGTCGGCGGTCTGGTGCTCGGTGACGCGGCAGTTTCCGCGCGATTTGCCGCCGCACCGACCGTTATCGTAGTCGCTATCGCGGGTGTCACCGGTCTGATGGTGCCCAAGCTGCAGACTGCTGCCCTGTGGCTTCGCTTCGTGCTGCTCGCTGCTGCAGCCTCCTGGGGACTGTACGGCGTTGGTCTTGCACTCGGATTAACACTCGCAGCACTGTGCCGCATGCACTCGTGCTCGGTACCGTATCTGCTCAATCTGGTGCCGCGCATCTCTGCCGAGCACGAGGACACCTGGCTTCGCTATCCATGGTTTTTCATGCGCTGCGACCGCTTTGCCGTCAAACGCCCGTCGAAGGAGGAACGCCCGTGAAGCTGCTCAGATTCCTGCCGCTGCTGCTGTTGCTGTGCGGCTGTGCGAGAGAGGTTTCACCGGTATCCGCACTTGCGCTCGACTGCAAAAACGGTGTGTACTGCCTGACCGCCGAGGTGGTACGGCAGGACTCGCCGGACGACACCGCCGCACCGGCTTACCTGTCCGCTACCGGAACCGATGTGACGGACGCGCTGCGCAACCTGCGCAGTATCCTGCCGGGCGACCTGTATTTGAGCCATGCACAGGTGCTGCTTTTAAGCGAGGATGCGGTTTCCGAGAGCATTCTTCCGCTGGCGGACTATCTTTGCCGTGAAAACGATGTGCGGCTCAGCCTGCGGGCAGCCGTCGTGCGGGACGGCTCTGCCGCCGAGCTGCTGGAGAACGACAACGAGGTGTACGCGCTCAGCGAGCTGCTTGACCGCTCCGCGCAGGACGGCGTTCTGCCGGATATGCCGCTGTACCGCGTCACCGATGTGCTGCACGCAGACGGCACGGCCATTCTTCCGGCCTTGCGCGTGGATGCGTTCGGACAGACGGCACCGGCAGGCACGGCAGTGTTCAAAAACGAACGGCTGAACTGCTTTTTAGACGGTGAGATTGGCGGTGGCGCCTATGCGTGAGCGGCTGTTTCCGCGGTGGTGTGCGGCGCTGTTTGCCCTGCTGCCGATGAGCGAATTACTGTATCTTCCCGCCGACGGGCAGAGCGTATACGCCGCTGCACTCGCGTGTACGGTCTGTGCACTGGTTGGTATCGGAGCAGCAAGGCTGTCCGACCGTGTTCGGCATTCGGCTCCTGCACAATGGGTGCTCGCCTTGACCTCGCTGTTTCCGCTGCTTGCATCCATCGCCCGCATGAGCATTTTCCTGCAGAAGACCGTGTTCACCGGACGCTCATGCGGCAGCACAGTTGTGCTGCTGACAGTCTGCATCCTGCTCATGGCATCAATGGGGCTCAACCGCTGTGCCATGTGGGCACTGCCGATTGCGTGGCTTGCCGGTACGGTACTCCTGCTCTCCGGTGTGCTGACATTCACACAGCTTACGCCTGCCAGCTTTTCCGCACCGACAGCGGCATTGCTGCCGCAATTCCGGCACATTCTGTACTCCCTGCTGCCGGCATCGGTCGTACTGGCGTTTTCTCTGCCGGAGACCAGGCTGTCCGCAAGCGTGTCGCGTGGACTCAGCGCAGGCGGTGCATTGCTCGCACTCCTGCTGCTGCGCACAGTGCTGCTGCTTGGAGCTAACACCGCTGCCCTGCTCCCCTATCCGGCGTTCACTGCCGCCGGACTGGCTGCCATCGGCAATTTTGCCCGACACGGCGAGGTATTCTTCGCAGTGCCTCTCCTCCTGTGTGAGATTGGCCGATGCGCCGCACTTGTCTGCGTGCTGCTGTATCCGTTCACACGCACCTGCGGCGTTTTGCACCTGCGCCGACCGCAATAGGATTTGGGCAACACCGCACAATTAAAACTGCGGTTCCTTGCGCAGGCTCCGGTCGCGCTGCGCAAATCGCTCTTGTTCAATTATGCGGTATTGCCCTTGTTTTCCTCTCCCAGTTCTGCTATAATGCAAACAGCAGAGCAAAGGAGATTACGGCATGAATATTCAGATTTTCGGCAAAAGCAAGTGTTTTGATACCAAAAAAGCGCAGCGATGGTTCAAGGAGCGCGGCATTAAATTCCAGATGATCGACCTTGCGCAAAAGGGCATGTCCAAGGGTGAACTGGACAGCGTGCTGAAGGCTGTCGGCGGACTGGACAACCTGCTCGACCAGAAAAGCAAGAGTTATGCGTCGCTTGCCTACCTCGCCTACGACGAGGACAAAAAGGAAAAGCTGCTCGAGGACGGCACGCTGATGAAAACGCCAATTGTCCGCAACGGCCGTCAGGCAACTGTCGGCTACCAGCCCGATGTTTGGGCGCAGTGGGAATAACTTCTCCAAAGCCGTTCTGTACCTCAGAACGGCTTTTTCCGTGTCCGTTGTCCGCTTTAGCGCCTTGTATAAAATATTTTCAGGAAAATGCTGTCATTTCGCAAAATATACCCTCTTTCTGTATCTGCTGTCTGATAAACTATGTTCGATAATAAGAAGCGGCATTGATTTATGCTTCTGATTTCATGCGAAAGTGAGGGGGAGCTCATGAAGAGAAACGGCAAGCGTTTTCTTGTTCTGCTGACCACCGCCAGCCTGAGTCTGAATATGCTCGGCATCAGCGCTTTTGCAGCAGAGGATTCTCCGGAGACGGATGCTGCTTTCGTTTCAGAGATCGCAAAGAACGAGACTGATTTATCTGTAAACCGTCCGGATTCCGATGTTCCGGAGGTTTCCTATGAACCGATCATTATCGACATTCCCGATGGACCGATTCCGGCTGGTGAAACCTGGGATAACGAGGTTTCGGCTACTGATATTGCAGAGAACGATATCCCAACGGCTGACAGCTTCAAGGTACACTTGTCTGACGGCTCATCCAAGCTGTGGATAAGCGTAGGGGTTGTCTCCGGTGCAGGCGTGATTTTCACTGCCATGTGCCAGAAAGGCAACGAGAACCAGTAAAAACAATAAACGCCCGCTCATTTTTGAGCGGGCGTCAGTCTGTCAAAAAAGTATTATTTTAATTTTTACGCTTCGTGCGGCAGCACGCATAAAATAGAATTTGCGGAGCAAATTCATAAAAAGTCGGGGCGTGTACCTGACTTTTTATACAAGGAAGAAAAAATGTGCCCGCAGGGCGCGGTTTTTCTTCAGTATTCGCTCGAAAGCGTGGTTTCGAGCGAGAGGCTGCTCGAAAAACGAAGTTTTTCGACAGTCTCACGCCCGCTCATTTTTTGAGCGGGCGTCTTTTCGTCTCACAGGCATAGCATAAAACAACTCAGGCATTGCTGAGCTGTTTTTATGCGCTTTATGCAGTTAGTTCTTGAGGCTCTGAATCGGAGCCGGAATACGGCCTCCGCGGTTAATGAACTTCGCGGGAGAACCGGTCTTGATCGGCATGATCGGAGCCGAGCCAAGCAGACCGCCGAACTCGACCATATCACCGACTCCCTTGCCGATGGCCGGGATAACACGGACAGCAGTGGTCTTGGTGTTGACAACGCCGATTGCGATCTCGTCCGCGATCAGGCCGGAAATAACCTCAGCGGTGGTGTCACCCGGAACAGCAACCATGTCGATACCAACCGAGCATACCGCAGTCATTGCTTCGAGCTTCTCAAGGGTCAGTGCGCCTGCCTGAGCCGCCGCAATCATGCCCTCGTCCTCGGAAACCGGAATGAATGCGCCGGACAGACCGCCGACACTCGAGGATGCCATAACGCCGCCCTTCTTAACGGCATCATTCAGCATCGCGAGGATTGCGGTCGTGCCGCAGCCGCCGCAGACCTCCAGACCAACTTCCTCCAGAATACGCGCAACCGAGTCGCCGATCGCCGGCGTCGGTGCGAGAGACAGGTCAACGATGCCGAACGGCACACCCAGGCGCTGGCTTGCCAGTGCGCCAACCAGCTGGCCCATACGGGTGATCTTGAACGCAGTTTTCTTGATCACGTCAGCTACCTCGCCGATGGAGCAGTCACCTGCACGGCGAATTGCGGACTGCACAACGCCCGGACCAGAAACGCCAACGTTAATAACGGTCTCCGGTTCACCGATGCCGTGGAACGCACCGGCCATGAACGGGTTATCGTCTACCGCGTTGGCAAAAACGACCAGCTTAGAGCAGCCCATGGAATCGTTGTCCTTGGTGAGCTCTGCCGTCTGCTTGATGATGCGGCCCATCAGACCGATGGCATCCAGATTGACGCCCGCCTTGGTGGACGCAACGTTGACCGACGAGCAGACCAGATTGGTCTCCGCCATTGCCTCCGGAATGGAGTTGATAAGGATTTCATCGCCTTTGGCAAAACCCTTCTGCACCAGAGCCGAGAAGCCGCCGACAAAGTTAACGCCAGTAGTCGCAGCGGCACGGTCAAGTGCCTTGGCCAGCGGCACATAGCTGTTCGCCGAGGAGGTCGCACCGACCATGGCGATCGGCGTTACCGAAATACGCTTGTTGATGATCGGGATACCAAGCTCGCGCTCAATCTGCTCGCCGGTGGCAACCAGCTTTTCCGCGCGGCGCGTTACCTTGTCGTATACCTTGTCTGCCAGCACATTGATGTCGTCCGCCGCAAGGTCGCGCAGCGAAATGCCCATCGTGATGGTACGAATGTCGAGGTGCTCCTCCTCGATCATCTTAATGGTTTCCAGAATATCTTTCGTGTTGATCATAGACATTTAACTAAACCTCCTGAAAAATTGAGAGTTGAGAATCGGTTACCTGCTCTCGATTCCGTCAATTTGTCAGATTTTGTGCATTGCGTCGAAGATGTCCTCATGCATGGTGTGAATCTTCATGCCGAGTTCCTCACCATCCTTGTCAAGCAGGTCGATGAGCGTGTTGAAGTCTACGGTGCACTTGTCGATGTTTACCAGCATGACCATTGCAAATACATCTTCCATTACGTTCTGCGAAATGTCGATGATGTTGACCTGCTGCTCATAGAGCGTGTTCGAAATCTTGGCGATGATACCGGTACGGTCCTTGCCTGTTACTGTGATTACTGCGCGCATAGTGATTCCTCCATTTTTGCGTATATGTTAATTTATCACAAACAAATGAATAATGGAAAATTGAGAATCCGTCGTTCTCAATTATTCTCCGGCTTCCACCACAGCATTGATAATGCTGTTGGAAACCAGAAAGCCCTGTTCGGTGAGATACCACCGTGTACCCTCGTGAGCGGCAAGACCGTGCTTTTCCAGCATGCGGAATACCTGCTCGTAAGGAGCCGTACTGACATGGTATCGGTTTTCAAGATCGTGCATATCCGCACCGTCCGAGGTACGCAGACGCACCATCAGGTATTCGCCCTGCCGCCGGAAGTCCGAGACCTCCTCCTCGTCCTGCGGGATGCTCTCACCGCTGATATAAGCCCTGATATCCCGGGCAAACGCGAACCGGCGGCCATTCAGGAAGGAATGGGCGCCCGGTCCCAGTCCGAGATAGTCAGAAAGATCCCAGTATTTGAAATTATGCCGGGAACGAAAACCCGGTTTTGCGAAATTTGATATTTCATAGTGCTCGAAGCCGTTCCTGCCGAGCAGTCTGCACATGGCAAGATAGGTATCTGCCTGCGTGTCGTCATCCGGCAGAACCGGATTTTCACGTCCCATCGGTGTTGCAGGCTCCAGTTTGAGTCCGTAGCACGACAAATGCTGCGGATTCAGCGTCAAACACTGCGTTACCGAGTCGAGAAACTGCGCCTGCGTCTGGTTCGGCAGGCCGTACATCAAATCAATGCTGATGTTGGTAAAGCCGCACTGCCGCGCGAGTTCTACGGCTGCCTGCGCCTGTGCAAAGTCATGGATACGGCCGATGCGTTTGAGCTCGGTGTCGTGCGCCGCCTGCACGCCAAACGAGAGCCGGTTGACGCCGTGCTTATGCATGGCCTCCAGCACCGCTTGATCCGTGCTCTCCGGATTGCATTCCACCGTGATTTCGGCGTTTTCCGCAATTGCAAAGCATGCCCCGACCGCCTGTAAAATCTCGCTGAGATAGCCTGCGCCAAGGCAGGTCGGCGTACCGCCGCCGATGTACACGGTATCGACCGTGTAACCGGAACAGCGTTCGCCGTACGCCTTTATATCGCGAATCAGCGCCGCCGTGTAATCGGCTTTGAGTGACGCATCCGTGATCGAATAAAAATCGCAGTACGCGCACTTTTTCACGCAGAACGGGATGTGCAGGTAGAGGCCGAGCAGCTTGCCGCCTGTTGCAGCGTTAGTTTTCCTCATCGAGTTTAAGCACAGCCATAAAAGCCTTGGTCGGCAGCTGAACCGTGCCGAGCGCACGCATCTTCTTCTTGCCTTCCTTCTGCTTTTCAAGCAGCTTCTTCTTTCGGGTGATATCGCCGCCGTAGCACTTAGCCAGTACGTCCTTGCGAAGCGCCTTGACGGTTTCACGAGCGATGACCTTGCCGCCGATGGCTGCCTGGATCGGCACCTCGAACAGCTGACGCGGGATATTCTCCTTCAGCTTTTCGCAGATACGGCGGGCACGGCCGTAGGCCTTGTCACGGTGCGCGATAAAGGACAGCGCGTCCACCTGATCGCCGTTAAGCAGCATATCGACCTTAACAAGATCGCTCTTGCGATAGTCGATAAATTCATAATCGAGCGACGCATAACCCTTGGTACGAGCCTTGAGCGCGTCGAAAAAGTCATAAATAATCTCACCGGTCGGCATTTCGTAGTGCAGCTCCACCAGGTTGGAGTCCAGATACTGCATGTCCTTAGAACTCGCCCCGGCGCTCCTGGCACATGGGCATGATGTTGCCGACAAACTCCTGCGGCGTCATGATGGACGCCTTGACATACGGCTCACGTGCCTCCTCGATGACATCCGGACTCGGATAATCGTGCGGATTATCGCAGCGCTGGGTCGTGCCGTCGGTCTTGACGACCTCGTAGATAACGCTCGGCAGCGTGGTAACAAGGTCGAGGTCGAACTCGCGTTCGAGCCGCTCCTGAATGATCTCCATGTGCAGCATACCAAGGAAGCCGCAGCGGAAGCCGAAGCCGAGTGCGACCGAGCTTTCCGGTTCAAACGACAGCGCTGCGTCATTGAGCTGCAGTTTTTCAAGCGCGTCACGCAGATCGGGATATTTGGAGCCGTCCTCGGTGTAAATACCGCAGAATACCATCGGACGTGCCGGGCGATAGCCGGGCAGCGCCTCCGGCGTCGGATTTTCCACACCGGTAACGGTATCGCCGACACGAGTGTCGGATACCTTTTTAATAGAAGCGGTAAAGTAGCCTACCTCACCGGCACACAGCTCCTGCTGCGGAGACAGACCGAGCGGCAGCATGTAGCCGCACTCAAGCACCTGAAATTCGGCACCGGTGGCCATCATTTTGACCTTCATGCCCGGGCAGATCTTGCCGTCAAGCAGGCGCATGTAAACGACAACGCCCTTGTACGGGTCATACTGGCTGTCGAACACGAGCGCACGCAGCGGCGCATCCGCATCGCCCTCCGGCGCCGGAATATCGGTTACGATACGCTCGAGCACCTCGTGAATGTTGATATTCATTTTTGCGGAAATTTCGGGCGAGTCCTCTGCCGGAATGCCGATGATATCCTCGATCTCCTTCTTGACGCGCGGCGCGTCTGCCGCCGGCAGGTCGATCTTGTTGATGACCGGCACGACCTCCAGACCGGCGTCAATGGCAAGATAGGTGTTGCCGAGCGTCTGCGCCTCAATACCCTGTGCCGCATCAACAACCAGAAGCGCACCCTCACACGCTGCCAGAGAACGCGAAACCTCATAGTTGAAGTCCACATGTCCCGGGGTGTCGATCAGGTTCATTTCGTAGGTCTTGCCGTTGTCCGCGGTATATTCCATGCGGACAGCGCGCGCCTTGATGGTAATGCCGCGCTCGCGCTCAAGCTCCATATTGTCGAGTAGCTGCTCCTCCATTTCACGCACGGAAACGGCCTTGCACTGCTCCAGCAGACGGTCTGCCAGCGTAGATTTGCCGTGGTCAATATGCGCAATGATGGAGAAATTGCGAATTTGCTCGCGATTTTTCACGTCGAAAGCTCCTTATCTGTAAACTGTAAAGCGAACAAGGTAATACCGCATAATCAAACAAGTGTGATTTGCGAGTAAATTTTGCGTACTGACTATACGCAGTTTTGCGGTAATACTTGCTGTATTACCGTGAAACCGGAACGAAGTCAGGGCGCAAAATTTTCGCAAAGCACCGCAGCTTTCATTGTGCGGTGTTACCTCAAATATAGGCTCATTATAGCATATTTGACAGGGTGTCACAAGCGTTCTTTCGCAGTTTGCGTTTGTTTCTCTGCTGCAAACGTGAATTTTGTATTTTTTCATAAATTTCATTTTCTGATAAAGGGAATTTCATGCAAAGCGGTTATTGCACTATCATGGTGAAGCGGTAAACCGGCAAAGAATTAACAGCGGCTGGCGGTTTGGGTAAAATAAAAGCACCGAATACATCGGTGCTTTTTTGATTTAGCGCGGCTGACGAGGCTCGAATCGCATCCACACCCCGACCTCTGATTTTATGAAGGTGGAGGAAGTGAGTGTGCTATGGATAAAAGAAAAACACCGAATTACATCGGTGTCCTTTGATTTGGAGCGGCTGACGAGGCTCGAACTCGCTACCTCCACCTTGGCAAGGTGGCGCTCTACCAGATGAGCTACAGCCGCATATTTGGTTCTTCGCGCTAACGCGATTTTTTGACTCGAAGATGGGTTACTTGCCGCTCCGACGCTACATCTCCGGGCGGAATCGCTTTTTCTGCGGAAAAAGCCACGCTGGTTGAAATATGCCACCGGCATATTTCCAAGAGCCAGCTTTCGATTCCTCAGCACGGAGGTATTATTTTTTAATGAGTGCCAATGGCACTCATTAAAAAATGGTGCCTCCGGGCGGAATCGAACCACCGACACGGGGATTTTCAGTCCCCTGCTCTACCGACTGAGCTACAGAGGCGTTTTTTACAGCGCTTGTTTAGTATATTATATTCTCTCAGAAATGTCAACAACTTTTTTCAAAAATTTTTGTATATTCTGCAAGCAGGAGAAAACAGTCACAGAAGCTCAGCCTGCGACTGTTTTCACTTTTCTCTGCCGTTTTGCGGCGGATTTGTCCCCACAACAAGTCCGCCGCTCTATCCTTTTCATGCGGGAGCAGCCACACGGTGCAGCCCAAAATAGTTCAAGCGAAACGCGCCTCCTTTATGTATGCCTGGTCATCTATACTGTCTGCCGCCTGCCTTGCCGTTTCAAATGACGGATAGCGTTCTCTGCAAACCTCATCATCCGCCGGTACGGCAGCCGACAGACTGATCTGTGAATCAATCGAGTCCAGTTTCCACACGCCGTTCTCCTTCTTCATAGTCGCAGTGATGGTATCCCGATTGACCGGCAGCTCCACCGAAAATCCCTGCTCCGGATTGCCGGAGATCCGTTTATCCCAAACAACGGTCTGTGCCTGCACCACCGCCGTCATTCGGTCTGCATACAGCCGCACGCTGTCAAATCGGCAGTCGGCCACACCGCCGGACACGCTGTATTCTACATCAGAATCGCAAGCCGTCAGAAAATCCTCGTTCAGTGCAATGTATCGTTTCCTGCAGGGATTTTCCTCGGTGTAGTACTGCTCCACCCGTGAAGTGTATGCCGTCTGCAGTTCCGTGCGTTCCCGCTCGGTCAGGTCGGCCGGTGAGCCGGTCTCCGACGGATAGCACCCTATCTGCATCTGCGTTTCCATCGCGCCGAGGAACGCCCTCTGTACATTTTTCGCTTCCTGCGCACGGTCGGGGACAACGGCCGCACCGCCTGTGCAGACAGCTGCCGCAGCCAGTACGCCGCCTAATCGAAACCATATCCTGCGATTGTTCATGCACTCCCTCCTTTCCGGCTCTCCTGTCCTGCTCATACTATATAGACGAATGTCCTTCCGGTTTTGTGACACGCTCCCGCAAAAATTTTTGAATTTTTTCGGCATGAGAAAAACCGGCCTGCAAATCCGCTCTTTGGATTGCACAGCCGGACACAATATGCTATAATCTGCTAAAATAACAGGCAGGAAGGCGTAAAAATGTTTCTCTATCTGGCAATGATCGACTCGGATGCGGACAAGTCCAAGTTCGAGATTCTTTACAGCGAATACAAAAATCTGATGTACTACACCGCAAACCGCATTCTGCGCAACAGCAGCGATGCGGAGGACGTGGTGCATCAGGCTTTTCTCAAAGTCATCGAAATTCTGGATACCATTTCTTCACCAAGGTGTCACAAAACGCGTGCGCTGCTCGTCACTATTACCGAGCACAAAGCAATCGACCTGTACCGCGAAAAGCAGCGCCGCAATGTCCTGCCGCTTGCCGAGGAATATATCGGAGCCGCGCCTGCCGCCGAGATCGAGCGTCTCGCCGAACGCGACACACTGGCCGCCGCTATCGCGTCCCTGCCGCCGCGTTACCGCTCGGTGCTGCTCCTGCGGTACGACTGCGGCTATTCCAACGCAGAGATCGCGGAGATTCTGGATACGACCGAGCCGAACGTGCGCAAGCTCATCCAGCGTGCCAAGGAAAAACTCAGCGCACAGCTGAGCGGGATGGAGGAACCATAAATGAAGATCACTGACGATATGCTGTCCGCGCAGGCCGCCGAAGCGCGCGAACTGTGGCTGCAATCCTGCACGCCGGATGCGCTGCCCGAGCACCGTTTCTCCCGAAAATTCCGGCGTGAAATGCGCCGTCTGGTGCGTGCACAAAAGCACTCTGCAGCGTTTAACCAGAGCCTCCGTCTTGCGCGCCGCACGGCCGCTGTTCTGCTGCTTTCCGCTGCGGTTTCGTTCGGCTGCGCGATGAGCGTAGAGGCATACCGCGTATCGCTTATCAATACTGTCGTGCGCGTGTTTAACGACCTGACCGACTATCGTTTTTCATCGGCCCTGCCGTCCGAAACCAACAGCAAGGCGTTCACACCGCCGGTTCTGTCCGGTCTGCCGGATACCATGCACAAAACCGATGAGCGCAGCACACCTAACGGCTATACCGTCACCTACGAGAGCACTACCGATTTTCTCGACCTGACCTGCACCCGGATTACGGACACTTCGGAGGCACACAAGCTCGTGGACACGGAAAACGCATCCGTTACCGAATTTGCTCTGCACGGCAGTCCGGTTACGATGATCGAGAAAAACGGCACGGTCACGCTCCTCTGGACGCACGATGACATAGTCTATCACCTGTACAGCAGCCTGTCCGCTGATACCTGCCGCAAACTCATCGAGAATCTGCAGTAATTATCTGCTGATATTGCAAAGAATTGCTATTGCGGCCCGCCCTGCCGCGGTGTTATAATGATAAATTGTGAAAGTGTATAAACCACGCGCATGATTTTCTGCGCGAAAACAATCACGGAGGTTTACTCTTTTGAAAAAACATCGCTATACCGCGGCGGCCGTAATGCTCAGTCTTTCGATGCTGACCGGCGCCGCTGCCGCCGATTATTCCGATCTAAAGCCGCACTGGGCCGAACAGGCCATGGAATTCGCCGTACAGTCCAATCTGATGGACGGCATTTCGGAATACACCTTTGCTGCAGATGCACCTGCGACCCGCGCCTGTCTGGTGCAGGCGCTGTACCGCATGGAGCACGCGCCTGCAGCTGACACAGTGCTTACCTTTCAGGATGTCGCGGAGGATGCGTCCTTCCTGACCGCGGTTCAGTGGGGTGTGTCCAACGGCATCATCACCGGTTACAGTGACACGGTATTTCGCCCCGGCACCTCACTTACGCGCGAGCAGTTCGCCGTTATGCTGTACCGCTTTGCCGAATACAAAAAGCTGGATGTGACGGCGCAAAGCGCTCTCTCCAGCTACACGGATGCTTCTTCGATTCATCCGTATGCGCAGACCGCTATGCAGTGGGCCAATGCCGAGGAACTGATCACCGGCACGACCGCGACCACGCTGTCTCCGCAGCGCACGGTCTCCCGCGCACAGCTGGCGACTATTTTGCAGCGTTTTGCGCCGATGGTCTCCTACCAGCAGCGGGAAACCGATGCACCGAAGCCGCCGCAGACCCATTCCTACACAGCCTTCACCACCAAACTGGGCGACGTGACGCGCAGCGAGACCGAACAGGACCTGACCGAAGTTCATCGAGCGACCCGCCGCTACACGGACAGTCAGGGCTGCGCGGTTGAGATGGGACACTCTGCCGCCGTACTGGACGCACCCGCGCACACAGCCGCGCAGTTTGAGATGAAGGGCACGTCCGGCACCGTTCGCTGGTATGACACCGCAGCGTCCTCGTGGAAACAGCAGCCGCTCACTGCGGGTACGCTGCCGAGCGGCATGTACTTCCTGCGGGTGGACGGCGTGGACAGCATTCTCGTCACGCCGATGACCTATGCCGCGCGAGGCAACGGCATGATCGAGTATTTTCCGGGCAAAAACGGCTCTCTGAAGATCGAGCGGACAGCTTCCGGCTTCCGCTTCTCCGTACAGGTTGCGGCTCTTACGCAGGGCACCTACAGCGACTATCTGCTGCTGACTTCTCAGCAGACGCTCATCGACTGGAGCGACCCGTCCATGCTCAGCCGCTGGGCGAACTACAGCCTGATCGGCACCAACCGCTGGTGCTACAACGGCTACTACTATACCGCACCTTCAACCTACTATCCGTTCGACGAGAACTACTTCTACTCGCTTCCGGCGGCGCATATTGCCGGCAAGATGGCAAACGACACCGATCAGCCGGCCTCCCGCGCGATCGGTCTGGCGATGATCGACCTGATGCGCGAGCAGCAGAACGAGTACGGCTTTATCCCCTCTCAGGCGGGCAGCACATGGCTCAAGACGGATTACGGCATCGAACCCGGCTACTACGACACCCGCTTCAACACGGATTTCTGGCTGGCGAATATCAACGCAGCCGAAAACTTCGGCGTGACCGGCTGGCTGGACAAGACCCGCAAGTATGCGGATTTTCTCGTCAGCTTTGCCAAGCAGCATCACTTCACCTTCGGGGCCGGTGATGACGAGGGCTGGCTCGTGCAGGATTACTGGCACCCGAACGGAGAGTCCTCGCCGACACACGCTTCGCTCAACCATCATGCCGCCGAAGCCGAATTCCTGTACCGGATGGCAGACGCAGTTGATGAGGACAGCTACGCCGTCCTCGCTGACCGCATGGTGCGCGGCATTGAGCAGAGCGAACTGCTGTGGTACAAGTCGGACGGTGATCTGAACTACTCCTACAAGCCGGACGGCACCTGTTCCGGGCAGGATTATCCGTATTTGACCTACAACGACCTGCTTGAGCTGCAACGACTGTATGCAGCCCGGCACGGTCAGGAAAATCCGGCGATCGCCCGTTTGCTGCAGGTCAAGCTGACCTGGATGAATAAAAACGGCGTGACCGGCTACAACAAATAATTTTGGGGACGGAGAGAAATAAACGTGACACCAAATTCATTCGCTTATATCGTCTTTCTGGTGATAGGCGCACTCATTTACCACCCACTGCCACAGAAGGCCAAGAAACCCTTCCTTCTGCTGCTGAACTTCATGTTTTACGCCATCGGCGGTGTAAAATTTCTGCCGCTGCTGGCGCTGACCGTTGCCTTCAACTTCTTTGCAGCGCAAAAGCTGGAACGCACCGAGCGTAAGCGCAGTCTGCTCACGCTGGTGCTTGTGCTCAACCTCGGCGCACTCGGGTTATTCAAATACCTCGGCTTTTTCGGAGAACTGCTCGGCTGCACCGGTGTGCAGCTCAGTCTGCCGCAGCTGGCCCTGCCGATCGGCATTTCGTTCTATACGTTCGTCATCTGCGGCTATATGATCGACGTATATCGCGGTCGTGAAGCCGAGCGCAATTTCCTCGATTTTGCGCTGTTTACCACCTTCTTTCCGGCAATCCTGTCCGGCCCGATCGAGCGCTCAAAGAGCCTGCTCCCGCAGATCAAGCAGCCGCGCCGCGCAAACGCGGACGATGTGCGCTTTGCCGCCGAACGGCTCATCGAGGGCACGGTCAAGAAGGTGCTGCTCGCAGATAATCTGGCGATTCTGGTCAACACCGCGTACGCCGATCCGGCGCAGTTTTCCGGTCTGGAGCTGGCGTTCGCCGCAGTGGCGTATGCCCTGCAGATCTACTGCGACTTTTCCGCCTACTCCGACATGGCGATCGGCTCCGCGCGGCTGTTCGGCATTACGCTGATGGAAAACTTCCACGCACCGTACATGGCGCAAAGCTCCAAGGAATTCTGGCACAGATGGCACATTTCGCTGTCCACCTGGTTCCGCGACTACTTATATTTCCCGCTCGGCGGCAGCCGCAAGGGTAAAGCGCGCACCTACATCAACGTGCTGATCGTGTTCGCACTGAGCGGCCTGTGGCACGGTGCCGCCATGAAATATGTGCTCTGGGGACTGCTGTTCGGCGTTTTTCAGGTTATCGGCGGCCTGCTGACACCGACAAAGCAGCGCCTGTGCGCCGCACTGCACATTCCGTGGGACGCAGGCTGGCTGCAGATCATCCGCGTGATTATCACCTTCGGCCTTTCCACGTTTGCGTGGATATTCTTCCGCGCGGATTCCGCTTTGCAGGCGTGTGCTATTATCAAACGCATTGTGACGGCGGCAGGCGCATGCTTCCCGCTTAACCTGACGCATCTCGGTCTGACCGAGCGTGCGCTGCATGTGCTTGCCGTGAGCCTCATCGGACTGGTGCTGACCGACATCATCGGTGACCGTTTTCCGCTGCGGGAAAAGCTGCTGGAGACCGTCTGGCTCCGGTACGCGGTCTGGGTTATCCTGCTGGCAGTGACGGCCGTCTGCGGCGCGTACGGCACCGGATTCAACCCGCAGGAATTCGTCTATTTCCAGTTTTAAGGAGGAATCGCCGTGAAACATATTTTCAAGAGAGAACTGGCGGCCTTCCTTGCCGCTGCGGCAGTGCTCGGCGGTATCCTCGCCGGTGCGACCCATTATCTCACACCGCAGCAGCATGATTACGGCTCGGTCTGGGGCATGTACGAACAGGAGCAGACGGATTCGATCGATGTGCTGTTCTTCGGCTCGTCCGTCACCTACTGCGATGTCGTTCCTGCCGTGTACTGGGAAAATTCCGGTCTGACCGCCTTTGTGCAGGCCGGACCCGAGCAACCGCTTCCGCTGACGCTGGATTACTTAAAGGAAAGCCTGCGCACGCAGTCACCCAAGGCGGTTTTCGTGGAGTGCACCGGTATAGCGTTCCACAAATACATGGGCTTCACCAAGACCAACATCGGTCAAATGCCGTGGGGCATCAATCGTCTGCACGCGACCTTTTTTAATGCCGAACCCGAAGTCCGCAAGGGACTGCTGTTTCCGCTGTACTTCTATCACGACCGCTGGACAACCCTCAAGAGCGAGGACGTGCAGCCGTACACCGAGGATATGCTGGCCGGCTACACCTTTCTGTCCGGCGGCACGGACAAGGGTCCGGACGACTGCGAAACGGTTGATATTGCCCCGGAGGACTGGGAACGAAACATGGACGCCCTTGAGGATATTTACGCGCTCTGCCGCAGGAACAATATTCAGCTGGTGCTGTACCGTGCCCCGACAAAGCGTCTGCACGACGCTGACTGGGACAGGCTGACCGCGCAGTTTGACGGACGCGACGGCGTATCGACACTGAATTGCAGCGACTACACCGCGCAGATTGCCGCAGATCCGGAAAACGACTTCTACGACTCACTGCATTACAACTGTGTCGGTGCGGAGAAATTCAGTGCATTTCTCGCGGACTGGACGAAGAATAATCTCTCGATCTCGCCGGATGAACCGCAGGATACCGTGCTGTGGACGGCACGCCTGCAGCATTTCCGCGATTTAACGGCAAATCCGCCGCAGGAGAACACAAACGCATAACAAAAAAGGACTGCTGCACAGGTTTTATCCTTGTGCAGCAGTCCTTTTCTTATGCGCTTATTTCCAGAAATCAGTTTCTTCCTTAATGCCAATGTTCTTCGCGTGAAATACCGGATTCTCACCGCGCTTGCGGCTTGCAACGTAATCATTCAGGCACCTGATTGCCGTGCCGCCAAGAATCAGGATGGTCGGCACGTTGACTACGACGATCATACCCTGCAGCATATCCGCAGTATCCCACACCAGACCGGCGTTTGCAATCGCACCGATGAACACGATGGCCGTAGCAAACAGGCGGAAGAGGAGCAGCTCATGCTTTTTGATGCTGCGATGCAGGATGAACTCCAGACAGCCCTCGCAGTATGAGTAGTTGCCGAGCAGTGTGGTGAACGCGAACAGCATCATCGCCACAGCAAGGAACACCGGACCTACCGTGCCGAGCGTGGATGCGATAGCATTCTGTACATAAACCGCACCGGCGATTTCCTCGGTCGGAACAACGCTGGTGGACAGACACATGAACGCCGTTGCCGTACAGATGAGCAGCGTGTCGATGAATACGGACAGCATCTGCACCAGACCCTGCTTGGCCGGATGGGAAACAGATGCGGTTGCGGCTGCATTCGGTGCAGAGCCCATACCTGCTTCGTTCGAGTACAGACCGCGCTTCACGCCGTACATGATGCAGCTGCCGGAGAAGCCGCCCATCACAGACTGGAAGTCAAATGCGTTGCGGAAGATGGACGCGAACATGCCCGGTACATTCCTGATGTTCAGGAAGATGATGAGCAGCGAAACCAGTACATACAGGATACCCATGAACGGAACAAGGATTTCGGTGATGCTTGCCAGACGCTTTGCGCCGCCGAGTACCATTACGCCGAACAGGAACGCCAGAATGACACCGATGAACGCCGGCGTGATAACCGGATGGTAGAACTTGAACACCGAGAATGTGGACTGCAGATTGTACGCCGCCAGCATGTTATAGCCGACTGCGTAGATCAGGATGATGAGCACCGAGAAGATGACACCCAACCAGCGCTTGCCGAGTGCATCGCGCATGTAGTACGCAGGACCGCCGTAGCAGCTGCCGTCCGGTGCACGCTTTTTGTAAATCTGCGCGAGTGTAGACTCGATGAAGGCGGTTGCACCGCCGAGCAGTGCGGTTACCCACATCCAGAAGATAGCGCCCGGTCCGCCGAGGCAGATTGCCGTGGATACACCGATGATGTTGCCCGTGCCGACACGCGACGCGGTAGAGATCATGAGTGCGCCGAACGAGGAAATGCTCCCCTCGCTTTCCGGCTTCTCCATGATGACCTTGCACGCGTCCCTGAACAGACGAATCTGGATGAATCTGCAGCGGAACGTGAAGTAAATGCCGCTGACTACCAGAAACAACGGCACAAACCACGGCTGATACAGCACACCCGATATCGCTGCGATAACGGAGTTGATCGTTTCCAACATAATTTCTATTCCCTTTCCAAAGTACTTTCGTTACCGGCTGTATCCAGCCGGCAACATTTATTTATTATTATACAGGAATTCGACAGACTTCTCAAGCATAAGTTATACCTTAATAAGATAAGTGTTCCAGTACCCACGCAAACGCCTTTGCCGTGCGGCAGTCCGGCTGCTGAAAATGCCCGCCGCTATTCCATTCCAGTGTGCAGCTTACGTTTTTCTCCTGCAGGAGCGCATACGCTGCCCGCATGCGGTCACCGACGGCAGCCATCACCGGATTGCGCGTCTTTTCCTCGCGGTTGCCCAGGCTGAGATAGACGGCAGCGCTATGCAGATCATGCGCCTGCATGTACTCCAGAAATTTCGGAAACCACAGAGACGGCGAGGCTGCCGCGATGCCGGAAAAACGGTCGGTCCGGTATGCGCTCCACAGGGCAAACAGCCCTGCCATTGAGTATCCGCCGATGATGTATCGTCTGTCTGCGTCCTCACACAGCGGCAGGATTTCGCGGAGCAGTGCCGCAGCACCGTCTCCGAAGTCCTCATGACCGAAAACTGCCGGTGCACACCACGGAGACAGGTCGTCGTTCCACCTTTCTACCTTGACGGCAATCAAACGGAACGGCTGTGAAGTCAGCCGCTTGATCTCACGAATTTCGTTCTCGATGGCTGGCAGGTCGTGGTCCCCAACCGGCTGCAGCAGCACGTTTTTCGCATTCGGCTCGCCGTATTCATAAATCCTCATGCAATCCCCTTCTTCTATGCATTTTCGCACTGATTTTACCACAAAATGCACCGCACCGTCAAATTTGCAGTGATTGACAATCCGCATCCGCAACGGTATGATAGATGCAAAGAGTAAAAAGGAGTTTCCGCTATGGGAAAATATATACTGGCGCTCGATCAGGGCACGACAAGCTCGAGAGCGATCTTATTTGACAGCGAACAGAATATTCTCGCCATCCGGCAGCATGAGCTGACCCAGCACTATCCGCACGAGGGCTGGGTCGAGCAGGACCCGATGGAAATCTGGTCCACGCAGTATGCAGCTATGCTCGAGGTGCTGGCGGCCGCCGATGTTTCTCCGTCCGATGTGGCGGGCATCGGCATCACCAACCAGCGCGAGACGACCATCCTGTGGGATAAAAATACCGGACGGCCGATTCACAATGCTATCGTCTGGCAATGCCGCCGCACAGCGGATATTGTGGACAGGCTGGTGCAGGACGGTCTGTCCGGGCACATCCGCCGCACGACCGGTCTGGTTCCGGATGCGTATTTTTCGGGAACGAAAATCAAGTGGCTGCTCGACCATGTGGAGGGTGCACGAGAGAAGGCCGAGCGCGGAGAAATCCTGTTCGGCACGGTGGATTCCTGGCTGGTGTGGAAGCTGACCGGCGGCAAGGTGCACATTACGGACGCGACCAATGCCGCACGCACGATGATCTTCGACATTCACCGTCTGGACTGGGACGATACCCTGCTTGAAGCGCTCGATATTCCCCGGGCGATGCTGCCGCGCGTGTGCTCCTCAAGCGAGGTGTACGGTTCTGTTTCCCTGCCGGGCGGCGATATTCCGATTGCAGGCATTGCAGGCGACCAGCAGGCGGCGCTGTTCGGTCAGACCTGCTTTGCGGCAGGCGATGCGAAAAACACCTACGGCACGGGCTGTTTTCTGCTGATGAACACCGGCACGACCGCCTGCGAGAGCAAAAACGGCCTGCTGACCACCATCGGCATTCAAATCAGCGGAGAGACGCAGTACGCGCTCGAGGGCAGCGTGTTTGTCGGCGGCGCCGTCATCCAGTGGCTGCGGGATGAGATGCGCTTTTTCTCCGAGAGCCGCGATGCGGAATACTACGCGGGCAAGGTGAAGGACACCGGCGGCGTGTACCTCGTGCCTGCATTCACCGGTCTGGGCGCGCCGCATTGGGATATGTACGCACGCGGCTGTCTCATCGGTCTGACGCGCGGCACGACCCGCGAGCACATCATCCGCGCCGCACAAGAGTCCATCGCCTATCAGGTGAACGACCTGCTGACCGCCATGAAACGCGATACCGGCACTGCCCTCTCCTCCCTTTCTGTGGACGGCGGTGCCAGCCGCGACAGCTTCCTGATGCAATTCCAGAGCGATATTTCGGACTGCACGATTCGCCGTCCGGTCATCCGCGAAACGACCGCGCTCGGCGCATGCTATCTTGCCGGACTCGCGACCGGTGTGTGGCACAGCCGCGAGGAGCTGAAGCAGCTCTGGCGGTGCGATACGCTGTATGCGCCCTCGATGGACGAGGATAAACGCCGCAAGCTGCTCTCCGGCTGGGATAAGGCGGTTGGACGGTCGCTTGATTGGGCGGAGCATTAAAAACAGCAAAAAGCAAACCCGAAGTGCAGGCGTAAAACCTGCACTTCGGGTTTTGTATTTAATCTGGTTTAGTCGTTCGCTTGAATCCATGCAGGCAGCTGCTCGATATTCAGCAGCAGATCATCGGCGCCGGCCTCGAGGAACATCTGCAGCGCACGGTCAAGTGCGGCCTGCTTTTTCTCAGCGGAGAGCGCCTCATAGACTGCCTGCGTCATGCCCATCACACTGCTGCCCTCGAGCACGCCGAGCGAGCGGACACCGGCGTTCCTGCCCTCCCGGATGTCGGACACAGTGTCACCGACCTTGACGACCGCCTGTACGGACGGCACCCCCACTCGCTCACGAAAAGACGGGTTGTCAGAAAGCTGATAAGTCATCAATCGTCCTCCTTTGGGTCTGCGTGTTCCATTGAAACACACTCGACTTGGTGATGTGTAAACGATACGACATTAACTTCACTCCATCGACATATGAGCGATTTCATCGAACTGTGCTTGATACTTTGCAGCGCAGGCAGGGCAAATATGCTGTTCACCGATTTGCACACGAGTTGTCTTACCACAAAAGACACAAGCCGTTGAATGTTTTGCGACAATTACTTTCCCGTCAGCAGCGGAAATTTCAACCTCCATGCCGATGGGCCAATTAAAGGTTTTCCGAAACTCCTTGTGAATGACTACGCGACCGAGATCATCTATCTTACGAACCGGACCCATTTCAGCCATTTTACAGCACCTCCTTGTATTATAGAGTAGTAGTTATTAGATCCCCTCTCCAAGGGCTGTGCTACACTATAAAGGATGCTGTGGATTGGTTCGCAACTCCTACCGTCAGACGGTTCACGGAAGGCTCCGACCACAGCCCTTTACGGTATTGTTAATCAGTTAGATACCGCCAGACGGTTTATGTGGAACAAGGTTACAAGAGTAAAGTGTTCTGTGGAACCGGCATCAAATAAACATATCGGAGGTATTCATTATGATTTGTGTGGGTATTGATGTTGCCAAGGATAAGCACGATTGCGTTATCCTGAATTCGGAAGGGAAAGTCCTTGCAGGTGTATTCACCATTCCTAATAATGCAGATGGATTTGATACCTTGCTACAAAAGATTCACGGCTGCACAAGTCCAGATGACAAAATAAAAGTAGGACTTGAGGCTACTGGACATTACAGCTACAACATTCTCGGATTTCTGCTTAACCAAGGCCTGCCAACCTATGTTATCAATCCGCTGCACACCAACCTTTTCCGAAAAAGTATGAGTCTTCGTAAAACCAAGACTGATCGGGTTGATGCTAAAACTATCGCAGCTATGCTTATGTCTAATGTGGACCTCAAGTCCTACACAGATACAGCATACCACAACGAAGAGTTAAAGTCACTAACCAGATACCGATTTGATAAAGTTCAAGAAAGAGCTCAACTGAAACAATCGGTTTCTCGTTTGGTTACCATACTGTTTCCAGAGTTAGAAAAACTGGTGCCAACGCTGCATATGTCGTCTGTTTACGCACTTCTCATTGAATTTCCCGGAGCAAAGCAGATTGCCGAAGCTCATTTGACGCACTTGAAATCTCTCCTGAAAGATGCCTCTAAAGGCCGATATGGACGAGATATGGCAACAGAAATTCGTGATGCTGCCAAGCGTTCAATCGGTTCTGTTATGCCCGCTAAATCGCTTGAGTTGCGTCATACAATCCGCTTGATCCGTGAATTAGATTCAGAGATTAAAGATATTGAAGCAGCTATTGAGGCCATCATGGAAGAACTTCAGTCTCCCATTACGACTATTCCCGGCATGGGTTTTCGCATGGCAGCTATGATCCTTGCCGAAATCGGTGATTTCTCCTTTTTCGATTCTCCAGACAAGATCCTTGCCTATGCAGGCATGTCACCGTCCACCTATCAATCAGGGCATCTTTCATTGGCTGGAACCTACTCTCACATGGAGAAACGAGGCTCTCGCTACTTGCGCTATGCGCTTTACAACGCGACCAAGTATGTCTGCCATTGGGATCCGGGCTTTGCGGCTTACCTTGCTAAAAAGCGAGCTGAAGGAAAGCATTACAATGTTGCACTTTCTCATGCCGCTAAGAAATTGGTTCGGCTGATCTACGCCTTGGAGAAATCTCGGCAGCCGTACAGGCGTGCAGCTTAAGTTCTTATAATAAGCTCAGTTAGGCGTCCGACGGACGTCAGCTTTGCCATACCTTTTTTGAATCGTCTGCATTATTTTCACCTTTCCACACATTTGGGGTTGACTTCTAATAGTTAGTCTTCTGTTATACAGATATAAAAAACTTACCTTTGAGGTGTGTTCCTCGTGGTAAGTTTAATATTACATTTTTCGTCGAAAAATGTAATGCGGTTGCCACTTTACAAAAACGGTATATCGTGGTATTATAATCTATACCACGGTAAGGGAGGTTTCGCCATGGCTGTTGACAAAAAGGGCACAAAGCAGATTGCGGCCAACAAAAAGGCATGGCATGACTACTTTGTCGAGGAAAAGTATGAAGCGGGCATCGAGCTTGCGGGTACCGAGGTAAAGTCCATCCGTCTGGGACAGATCAATCTCAAGGATTCCTACTGTTCGTTCAAGGATGGTGAGATTTTCGTGCGCGGCATGCACATTTCGCCGTATGAAAAGGGCAACATCTTCAATAAGGACCCGTTGCGCGTGCGTAAGCTGCTCATGCACAAGCGCGAGATCGTCAACCTGTTCAGCAAGACCAAGCAGGACGGCTATTCGGTCATTCCGCTGGCGGTTTATTTCAAAAGCTCGCGCGTGAAGGTTGAAATCGGTTTGTGCAAGGGCAAAAAGCTGCACGATAAGCGTGACAGTATCGCCGCACGCGATGCAAAACGCGAGATGGACCGTGCGATGAAAGAGCGTAATCGTTAATTAAAAAAATGGAAAAGCTGAGAGCAGAATCATTCGCTATTCTCAATTTTCCATTCTCCATTTCAAAATGGGGCCGTAACGGGTTCGACGGGGGTGTTGAAGCCGGGATAGCGGGCCGCAGTGGGGATCTGCGATAAAAGCTCCAACTGTTTATAAATTAAACAACAACAATTATACTCTTCAGGCTGCCTAATTAGGCTTAGCCCGTCGGCTCAGAGAGGACCACGGCTCAGAGACCCGGCGTCGATTAGTGGTGAACGTGTACGAGGTAAGAGTTGCCCTCGTCATGTAAAATGACTCTACCAAAACGGTAAGCCTGTTTGCCGGCGTGCCGCGGCGGGAATCTTAATCGACAAACTGCGCCCGGAGAAGTCCTCGTGGATGCGCTTTCGGACAGGGGTTCAACTCCCCTCGGCTCCACCAGAACTAACACAAAACCGACGGTTTAAACCGTCGGTTTTGCTTTTATCTGCAGCAAATAATATTTTTGTGAGAATGCGATTTTGCGTTGCAACAATTTGTAGCCATTGACAGCCGCAAAATTCCATGGCATCGTTAAGCCACAGAGTCGAGAAGCATGGCATATGGCAGCATTACGCAGCGCGGCGACAAGTACCGCGTGTGCTTTGACTACGGCGTTGACCGCGAGGGAAAGCGTGTTCGCAAGTACCGGACGTTCGACACGAAGCGCGACGCGACCCGTGCGTTCAATGAGCACAAGGTCAAGAAGGACAGGGGGACGCAGATCATGCCGAGCGAGTACGCGTTCGCGCAGCGGCTTGACTACTGGTACAATAATATTATCGTGCCGCAGATCGAGCAAACGACGGCATACGGTCATCAAGCATCATAATCTGCTGACGAACACACTGAACGCGGTGGAGCGGCAGGAGTACATCACGAAAAATCCGATGCGTGCGGTCTCGCCGCCGAAAAAGCGTCAGCGCGAGGCGAAGTTTTACACGCCCGAACAGCTTGGTGTTCTGCTCGCCAAGGCTGTCGGAACGCGGCTCGAGTTGCCGATGTATATCTGTGCGTATCTCGGACTGCGCCGCGGCGAGCTGTGCGGTCTGCGGTGGAGCGATATTGACCTTGAACACCAGACCATCACGATTGAGAATACGCGCACGCAGGCTGGTAAAAGGAAATCGAGAAAGGCACGAAAACGACGTCCTCTACGCGCACGCTGTACCTGCCGGATACACTGTGCGATATGCTGAAGGCGGCGAAGGAGAATCAGTAGGCGTGCAGGGCAGAATATAAGAATGCCTACGACGATAACGATTATGTGGTCGTGATGGAGGACGGCAGGCCGTTCCGGCCGAATTATCTGTCTGCGCTTTACGAGACGTTTCGCGCTTCCTTTGGCACCCGCTCGTTTCGGTGCACGCCCGAGGAGTGCGAAGCGGTAGCGGAGAGGGTGTTTGAGAAGGTACAGAGGTGAGGAACGCGACAGAGTATATCCTGATGAATAAGGATGTGCCGTATGCGCTGTTCTCCTGCGCGCAGGATGAATTTGGCGAGGAGAGTGCTATTCTTCGTGAGTGGTATACCGACCTGCGGTCAATCGGTCTGCAATCGCTCACGGCGTGGCTTGAGAAGCGCAGAGCGCCCAAACGACGCAAACATATGGAGCAGCTTCTCGAGCAGTACGGCTGTGTCGGTCTGGAGGGCTTTCTGCGTGTGACGCATGCGCTGTCGGCGACGTCAAGTAAAGTTCGCAAAAAGGCTCTTGAAAAATGAAGTTAAGCTGCGGTAGTCAGTGTGGCCGCAATGGATGCATGGCTTATGTAGGCTCTGGAAACAGACCAGTCCTCGGCGTATTCCATGAGATACGCTGTCTCCAGACGAACATACGAACTTTCATTCGGAAAGATTCCAATCACGCTGGTACGTCTGCGGATTTCACGATTTAATCTCTCAATCATGTTGGAAGATGAGATTTTTCGTGCGTCCAGCATTGGGAATGCATAGAAGGCCAGAGAATCTTCCAATCCGTCCTCAAGACACTGAACCGCTTTCGGAAAGCGCTTGGCATAGGAGTCGATCACATCGAGTGGAGGTGCGGTTCTAATGAGAACGCTAACCGTCTAATCCGGCGATGGTTTCCAAAAGGTACTGACTTCTCCAAAGTGACGGCAGCACAGATCGCTGCCTTGCAGGACTGGATCAATAACTATCCACACAAGGTTCTCAACTGGTCAACTTCCAATACAGTGTACGAACTGTATATGCAGCAGGAATAAACCGTCCAAATCGCATATTTTCTCATTTTAGGAGTGGCGAAAAAAGCCACTCCTTATCGGCGTACTTAAAATACCGAAAAGCGTGATAAAACGGTGTATGCAAGCCTAAAAAGCGAAGATATTGTATGCTTTATATATATTACCTAAATTATGCAATTCAGTCTTTGGCAAGTTTACTATTGCAACTCAGCCATTTCATTTTTCGATGGGTTTCGCAGTCTCCCCTGTTTTTCTGCAACTTCGAAAAGGAGAACGGCAGTCGGGTTACTCTTGCGTTTGTTTCGTGAAATATTCGCAATTCACATGTCTGGTGATCATGCACGGCGCCTGCGAATGATATTTATCAACACACTTTACCGTAGGGTGCGACGACTCGTCACACCGTATGTAACTCATCTGCGCCTTGCCTAACCGCAGGGGCGCACCATGTGCGCCCGAGAACACGTTCGATATGGCGTTGCGTGGGAGCACAATGTGCTCCCCTACGATATAACATGTGCCAATCGTTCAATGCGGTGCGCCGAGTCATCGCACCCTACGATATATGTAATATAAAACATGAAAAAGGGTAAAACATCGTTTCTCTTCACTCTCCGAAAACTCCTAACTCCTGTCTTTCATCTAATCCCCACTCCCGCAAACAAAAAGAGGAAGGCTCAACGCCTTCCCCTTTCAAACTTTCTATTTACTGCTCTCTAAAGTGCACCTCACCGGTCTCAGCGTCCATGCCCTCCACGATAGCGAGCGACTCGAGCTGATAGCCCAGATTGCGGATAATACGGCCGCCCTGCTGGAAACCCTTCTCCACGGCGATGCCGATGCCCTCAACCGTACCGCCGGCCTGTGCCACGATGGAGATCAGGCCCTGCAGCGCACAGCCGTTTGCCAAAAAATCATCGATAACAAGCACATGGTCGTCCGGACCGAGGAACTTCTTAGAAACGATAACCTGATTCTTACACTTATGCGTAAAGGATTCGACCTCGGCAACATAAACCTCGCCGTCGATGTTGACACTCTGGGTCTTCTTTGCAAACACGACCGGAACGCCGAAATGACGTGCCACAATGCAGGCAATGCCAATACCGGATGCCTCAATGGTAACGATCTTGTTGATCGGCTTGTCCGCGAAACGGCGCTTGAACTCCTCGCCCATCTGATCAAACAGGTTAATATCCATCTGATGGTTCAGAAAGCTGTCTACCTTCAGAATGTTGCCTTCCTTAACAACGCCATCCTTGACAATTCGTTCCTCTAAAAAGTTCATGCTGCCACTCCCTGTTTTTTGCTTTATTTTCATCAGCTCTGCAATAGCTGCACTTGGTATTTTACCATTGTACTATACTTCGACAGGTTTTTCAATCATTCGTGCGGAAATTATTCCTCAATTTTCTCGGTTTTCTCCGCGTACTGCTGAATGATTTCCGCAACCTGCTCATGCGTGCCAACAGCGTTGATAAACTCCAGCAGAGCATTTGCCGTCATGTGCGCGGGCAAATCCAGCGCGTGCAGCACGGCAGCGCGGCGTGCGGTGCTGTCCGGTCTGCCGGACAGTCCCCACTCGTAAAAATCCGCCTTGGTGATGACAGGATGCACCGGCGTTTCGCTCTCGTCCTGCTGTGCAAAGGTTGCACCCGCTCGGCGGAGCGCATCCAGAATCACCTGCGGACGCATGCCCTCCACGCCCAGCTTGCCCTCCTTGGAGCCGTGCCGCTTGCGGCGTTCCTTGCCCGCGATATCGGGCACATACGCCTGCTTGACGCAGCCCTTCGGCAGCGCGCCCTTGAGATAGTTGCGGATGACAAAGCCCGCACCGTCACTGTCGGTCAGCACAATGAGACCGCGCGTTTCCGCGATACGGCGCAGCAGCTTGAGCTGGTCTTTATTGTTAAAAATGCGGAATCCGCCGCTTTCAAGCACCACGGTGTCCACCACCTGCCGGACGGTGTTCACATCATACCGGCCCTCTACCAGAATTGCTTCCCTGATGCGCGTCATTTCTTTTCCCCCTTCAGCTCTGCCGCCATGGTGAGCAGCGTCAGCTCGATCTGCTTCTGCCGGTCTGCTGCGCCGCCCTTGAGTGAGGCATCGGTCTCCGCGCACAGCGACGCCGCCTTTCGCAGCCAGCTGAGCGGCACACGCCGTGCTGCATTCTGAATCTGCCTTGCGTAGTACGGCGATTTCGAGCCGATCATCTCCATCAGCTGTTTTTCTCCGCCGCGGTTCTCCGCGCACAACTTGGCAGCATACAGACGCTGGATGTGACGTGTGATGGCGGTGAAGATCATGACCTCGTTGTTCTTCTGCGCGAGCAGCTCCCCGACGAGTGCGACCGCCCGATCAAACCTGCCTGCGGTTACCGCGTCGGTCAGGTCGAACACGACTGCATCCAGCACCGGCGAACATACCGCATCGATGTTATAGCGCTTGATAACGCCGGTCGTGGTGTGCGCGACTGCCTTTTCCATCTCACCGGCGAGGTTGGTCATGGAATTGCCGCACAGGAAGATCATGTACGACGCATCTCCCGGTTCGATCATGCAGCCGAGTGCCTTTGCACGACGCTCGAGCCACGCCACCAGCTCCTGCTCCTCTGCGTGTGCGAACTCGGCAAAGCAGGCATGCTTCTCGAGCGTTTTGTACAGCTTGGTGCGCTTGTCCGGCTTGCCGTCCAGCACGTCGTAGTAGAACACGAGGCAGACGTACTCCGGCAGATCGCCAAGTACGCTCGGCAGCACGTCTGCGAAGCCGGCAGGCGGCTTGAACAGGTCGAAGTCCTTGACGATGATGAGCTTTTTATCTGCCATCGCAGGATAGCTGTCAATGGCTTCGGTCAGCATTTCCGGTGTCAGGCCCTTGCCCTCGAACTCAATAAGATTGAAATCCGCAAAGGTCTCGTCCACCACCTTCTGCCGCAGCTGCCGCAGATAGTATTCCTTCATGTAGCTTTCCTCGCCCGAAATGATGTACAGCGTGGCAAATTCGCCGTTTTTCAGGTCGCGGATCAGCTGTGATTTTCCGTTTGGTTTGTTTTCTCTTGCCGCCATGTGTTACTCCTTTTTGAACTGCCGTGCGATCTCGCCTTTCTTATAGGTGCTCTGCACGTCCAGTCCCTTGTGCGACCGCAGTCCCTTCTCCGAACTCGCCGCAATGATGATATGCTGTGCGCCTGCCGCTTCGGCGTACTGTGCCATGCTTTCGCCGCTGCTCAGATGGTTCGCGCTGAGCACCAGCTCCGCTGCGGCAGGCAGCGTGTTTTGTTCCAAATAGGCTGAAAGCTGCTTCTCGGTCGGACTGTGCAGGATAAGCACCTCGTCCGCTATGCTTACGGCCAGTTTTCCCTCGGTGATCGGGAAAAGCTCCACCGGCGCGATCAGGTTCGTGAGCGTCACTGGCTCGCTTACCTCCTGCGCCTCACGCTCGTGCACGAAGGACAGCAAATCGGCGTTGGTCCTGCGCTCCTGACAGCCTGCGGGCATGAGCAGTTCCCCAACCTCGACCGTTTCCATCAGCTCCGGCAGGTTGCGCGCATGTCCCTGATCGACCGCGGTCAGCACGACCGTATCCAGCCGCTTCAGACCATTCCAGCGCAGCCACTCGCGTACCTGACGTGCAGCGTTCCGGTAGCTGCCGCAGTCTATGAGCATCGCGTGTTCGGTGTTGCTCAGCAGAATGGCCTGACCGCTGCCGCACGGCAGATACGTCACCGTATACTGGCCGTTCTGGTGATGCACCTCGGCAATACATAAGCCGATCAGCACCACCGCCAGACATGGCAGCACGGCTTTCCATTTGACGTGCTTTCCGGCAGTCAGCCACACGAGCAGCGCCGCGAACACGATGCCGAGCGCCGCCAGACCGAAGGTGTTGTTCGGGTGCAGCGTGCCGAAGCCGAGGTCCGCGATGATATTCGCTGACCAGAGCAGATAGCTTATGAGCGGACGCACCAGTCCGGCGAGCATCGGCACAAGCGCCGGACAGACGGCTGCTGCAACACACAGCACGAACCCGCCCACAAAGCAGAGCGAGGTCACGCCGACCGTCATCAGGTTGCTGATGGGCGACAGCACGGACACCGCGCCGAACGAGGTCAGCAGAATCGGTACTGTAAATATCGTAGCGCAAACCGTGCAGCTGAGTGCGCTCGTGATGACCGCAAGCGCCTTGCGCACGAGTTTCGGCGCACCGGCAAACGGCTTTTCGAGTGCATGCTGCAGCTTCCCTGCGAACAGGATAAGACCGAGCGTGGACGCGAATGAAAGCTGCAGGCCCACGCTTGCGATCGCGTACGGATTGACAAGCAGCAGAACAGCCAGTGCCATCAGCAGCGCGTTCAATCCGCCCGACCGGCGCCGGAGCAGAAATCCACCTGCAGCCGTCAGATACATCAGTGCCGCGCGCAGCACGGACGGCGTGGCTCCCGCGACCGGCACAAACAGCAGCACCAGCGGGATGGACACAACCGTTCCCCACCGTTTGCCGAACAGCAGCGTGCAGAACCCGACGAGAAAGCCGATGTGCAGTCCGGAAACGGCCACCAGATGGCTGAGCCCCGCAATGCGGAACGCAGTCTGATCGGTGTCGCTCAGATTTTTGCTGCCGCCGACCAGCAGTCCGGTCAGCAGTCCGGCTTCGCGTTCCGGAAGGGCACGCTGCACCGCATTTCGGCAGAACCGTGCGATCCTCTGCGGCGCAAAGCGCAGGCTGTCCCGTTTAGAGTCCAAGACCTCGAACTGCACCGCATTGTGCTCCTCGTCGGTCGCATACGCGCCCGCGATATAGCAGCCCTCGGACGCCTGATACGCCGCACGGTCAAAGCCGCCGAGCGTGTCCGGCACATAAAGTGTGGCCATGACGCGTACCCTGTCTCCTGCCAGCAATGGCGGTTCGGTTTCCGGCAAGTAGCACCGCAGGCGAAACCGCCTGCCGTCCGTAGTCTCCGCCGAGAGCAGCACGCGCTGGTCGGTGTCGTACACCTCGGCATCCCGCAGGGCGGCTGCGGTGAGCTCCTGCGTTTCGCCGGCTAAAGCACGAATGGGCACGACCCGCAAATCCCGGAACACGGCAAAGCCGGTCAGCGCAAGAGCGGCAGCCGCCAGCACAGCAAACACATTCAGCAGACACTTGCGGCGGCGCAGAAACACAGCCGCAAGCACCAGAAGAAGCGCGATCGGCGCAATGATATGCAGCTGCACCGGCAGCTCCAGACAGACTGCCGCGTACAGCGCGGCAGCCATCGGCGGCACCAGATAAACCAGAGGGCGTTCTCGCATACGGGGTCACTCCCTTGCCTTTTCTACTATTATAGCAAAGACCGGAACGCGCCGCAACCGCAGACCGACTTACAGCGTATTTCTGCGGAACTGGGTCGGTGTTGCGCCGGTTTTCTCGGTGAAGGCTGTAATAAAGTTGACCTCACTGCGATAGCCGACGCGGAACGCAATTTCCTTGACCGAAAGCGACGTGGACTGCAGCAGGGCCTTGGCCTCGTCGATCCGGTGCAGCATGATGTACTCGTGCGGGGAAAATCCAGTCGTGCTGCGGAACAGCCGCGAGAAATGCGACGGACTCAGGCTGACCGCGTCCGCCACCTTCTCCACGGACAACGATTCAAACAGGTGTTCTCCGATATACTTGACCGCCTGTGCAATGGCATCGTTTTTCCGGTCGGGTCCCGCCTGCGCCGGAAACAGCAGCGCGCACAGGATTCGGTAGATGCGCTGCGAGCGGTCCAGCTCGGTCATGTCGCCGGTGCGCAAGCCGGAAATGATCTGTGCCAGCTCCTGCTCGATGCGTAAATCCGCCGGCGGCGTAAGCACCTGCCTGCCGCCGCGGAACGCGAGTATCTGCTCGAAAAATGCCGCCGCATTTGCGCCGTCAAAGTGAATCCAGAGTGCTTCCGCGTCGCCCTTGGTATAAAAATGATGCGGTCTGCGGCAGTCCACCAGTCCGATCTGTCCGCGCTCGGCGCAGTAGAGCTGGTCGGTCTCAAAGTACATCGTACCCGAGCGAACGTAGGTCAGAAAGAGATTCTTATGGCTTTCCAGATGGGCGATGTCGCAGCTGTCGAGAAAATTATACCGCGCATCGTAGTAATAATGTCCCACGCGGGTGACATAGTAAAACAGCCGCCGCGCCGTTGCGGACGGCGTTGAGAAAAATCGTTCCGAGCGCGACAGCACACCCGGCTCACTGAAAACCTTCACGGCATTCCCTCCTCCGCCTTCTATGATAGCACAAAATATGAATAGATTGCAGTGTTTTGTTATTGCCAAATCAAAGAAAATTCGGTATGCTGTTAGCAGAAGTAAAAAAGCTGAACCGGAACGATAGATATTGCGGTTCGTTCCGTCCGATCAGCTTTGAAGGCAAGGGGTTGTTGTAATGATAAAGGAAAAGACGTTTTATAAATCCTTTATGGTGCTGGCACTGTCGCTGGCGCTGCAGAACCTGCTCACCTACGGCGTAAACCTGATGGACACCATGATGCTCGGACGGTACAGTCAGGATGCCATGGGCGGCGTAAGCCTGTGCAATCAGGTGCAGTTTCTGCTGCAGATGCTGGTCGTCGGTGCAGGAGAGGGCGCGGTCGTTATGGGCTCGCAGTACTGGGGCAAAAACAAGCTGGAGCCGATCCCGCACATCATCGGTGTGGCTTTGCGCTTCGGCGGTTCACTGGCGGTGCTGATGTTCGGCATTGTGCTGTTCTTCCCGCACCAGCTGCTGTCGCTGCTGTCCAACTCACCAACGGTTATCGCGGAAGGTGAAAAGTATTTCCAGATCATCTGCTTTACCTATATTATCTTTACAATAACCAATATTCTGGTCGCATCCCTCCGCTCAATCGGTGTAGTAAAGATCGGTTACATGATCTCGGGTTCGACACTCATCATCAACGTGTGCCTGAACTACTGCCTGATCTACGGCCACTTCGGCTGTCCGGAGCTGGGCGTGCGCGGTGCGGCTATCGCAACGCTGGTTTCCCGCTGTGTGGAGCTGCTCATCGTTATCTACTACCTGAAGTTTAAGGAGCACAAGCTGAACCTGAGCCTGCGCAAGCTGGTTCACATCGACACCAGCTATGTGCAGGATTACATGCACGTTTCCCTGCCGGTGCTCATCAATCAGGCGCTCTGGGGCATCGCGCAGATGGTACAGACCGGTATCCTCGGTCATCTCGGCCGCGATGCCACGGCTGCCAACGCGATCGCGGTGCAGGTATATCAGGTTCTGTCGGTTGTCTGCTATGGCGCCGCGTCCGCATCCGGCATTGTGGTCGGCCGCACCATCGGCGAGGGCAACCAGCAGCGGCTGCGTCCGCTCGTACATACGCTGCAGGTCCTGTTCGTCTCCATCGGACTGTGTTCGGGTCTTTTGATCTTCCTTCTGCGCGTACCGATCCTTGCACTGCTCGGCGGTACGCTCACCGAAACGGCGTACAAGTATTCTCTGCAGTTCATGATGGTGCTCGCCATCACAACGGTCGGCACCTCGTACCAGATGGCGTGCGATAACGGCATCATCCGCGGCGGCGGCGACACCAAGTTCAGCGCCAAGATGAATATCATCAGCATGTGGCTTATCGTTGTGCCGTTCTCGGCAATGGCGGCTTTCTGGTGGAAGTTCCCGCCGGTTGTCGTGTTCTTCCTGCTCAAGTGGGATCAGTTGTATAAGATCATTCCCGTGGCTATCCGCCTGCACAGCTGGAAGTGGGTCAAGAAGGTGACTCGGCCGGATACCGCAGAAGGTTAAAATCGAATTTATCCTCTCTCTTTGGGGCTCGCTGCAAGGCGGGCTCCTTTTTCTGCCCCGGCTGACCGGGGCACACGAACTGCCGCAGGCGAGTTCGCCCCTGACGGGCGGGGGTTTTTCGCTGAACCTCAGCGAGGAGTTGCGCTCTTCGGAGCGCGGAGATTCGCCGTACCCACGGCGAGGGGCAAGAGGGTAGACACCTACGGTTTCTACCCTCTTAACTCCCGTTTCCCTTTATTTCTTAGTCTGGCGCAGATTGCCGACATGTGACCGCTGCGAAATGGGGAACGGCAGTCGGGTTACTCTTGCGTTTATTTCATGAAATATTCGCAGTTCACAGATAGCGTTCTGCTACACATACGGGCAACTCTACGCTGGGTGCGGCATAACAGTGCCGCACGATTCGTTAGCGCGTTGTTATAGACAGGGCCTGCGAGAATAAATGCTGCCGAACGCCTACATTCGCAGGGGCCGGGCGTAACAACGTGCAAACGAGTTGCGCGACACGGGTATGTCGCGCCTGCGTTGAGTTAACCGTCTGTGTAGCAGTAAGGTATCCGATAACTGCGAATATTTCACGAAATAAATGCAACGATAACCCGACTGCCGTTTCCTATTTTCGGAGCGGTTGCCGGTCTCTGGTCTGCGCCAGACTATCTAACAAGGGAAAGGTAGGAGTTCAAAGAGGAAGGGAAACCGCAGGTGTCCCTTCCTTTTTGCCCCCGCGGCGGGCGCCGCACACTCCGCAGAGCGCAACTTTCCGCGATTTCAGTTGACAACTGCCCGCAAAAGTGGCATAATAGATACGCAATACAGAAAATGCGATGAGGAAACGAGTTTTCCATCCGCCGTTCTTCAGAGAGAGGACATTCGCTGCAAGTCCTTGTCCGGTGCGGAAAACAGCCACTTCCGAGCAGTCTGCAACTGAAACAGACCGTCCGATCCCCGATACCGGATTACCGAGATGGATATGGCATACCCATATTCAAATCAAGGTGGTACCGTGGAAGCATGCTTTCGCCCTTGAAGTCCGGGCGGAGGCTTTTTTCATTTTCTGTTTTATTTCCGTAAATTCTTTTTTGGAGGAATCAATTTATATGCAGTACAGAGGACTCAACGAGCTGCGCGAGATGTACCTCAGTTTCTTTGAAACCAAGGGTCATCTCCGCCTGCCGAGCTTTTCGCTCATCCCGCAGAACGACCCGTCGCTTCTGCTCATCAACTCCGGCATGGCACCGATGAAGCCGTTCTTCACCGGCGAGCAGGAGCCGCCGCGCCACCGCGTTACCACCTGCCAGAAGTGCATCCGCACCGGCGATATCGAGAACATCGGCCACACCGCCCGCCACGGCACCTTCTTCGAGATGCTGGGCAACTTCTCCTTCGGCGACTACTTCAAGCGCGAGGCCATTCACTGGAGCTGGGAATTCCTGACCAGTCCGGAGTGGGTCGGCATTGACCCGGATCGCCTGTATCCGTCCATCTACGTTGACGATGACGAGGCATTCGAGATCTGGAACAAGGAGATCGGCATTGCACCGGAGCGTATCTTCCGCTTCGGCAAGGAGGACAACTTCTGGGAGCACGGCTCCGGTCCGTGCGGCCCGTGCTCTGAGATCTACTACGACCGCGGCCCCGAGTACGGCTGCGGCAAGCCCGGCTGCACCGTCGGCTGCGACTGTGACCGCTATATGGAGGTGTGGAACAACGTGTTCTCCCAGTTCGACAACGACGGCCATGGCAACTACACGGAGCTCAAGCAGAAGAACATCGACACCGGCATGGGTCTGGAGCGTCTGGCATGCGTAGTACAGGGCGTCGGCTCCCTGTTCGACGTTGACACCGTGCGCAACATCACCAACAAGGTTTCCGAGATCGCCGGCAAGCACTACGGCGAGAGCGACAAGACCGATATTTCCCTGCGTGTTATCACCGACCACATTCGCTCCACCGTTATGATGATCTGCGACGGCGTTATCCCGTCCAACGAGGGCCGCGGCTACGTTCTGCGCCGCCTGCTGCGCCGCGCCGTTCGTCACGGCAAGCTGCTCGGCATTGACAAGCCGTTTATGTCCGACGTTGCTTCCACCGTTATCAACGAGTCCGGCGGCGCATATCCGGAGCTGGTTGAGAAGCAGAAATATATCCACAAGGTTATCGAGAACGAGGAAGCCAGCTTCAACAAGACCATCGACAGCGGTCTGGCTATCCTGAATGACAAGATCGCCGCTTCCGACGGCAAGGAGCTGTCCGCTGCGGATGCATTCCAGCTGTACGACACCTACGGCTTCCCGATCGATCTGACCCTTGAGGTACTCGAGGAGCAGGGCATGACCACCAGCCGTGAGGAGTTCGACCGCCTGATGAACGAGCAGCGCGAGCGTGCCCGTGAGGACCGCAAGAAGATGGGCGACCTCGGCTGGCAGAGCGAGGATCTGGGTCTGGACAAGTCCATCAAGACCGCATTTGATGGCTACACCACCCTTGAGGAGTCCGCAAAGATTCTGGCTATCGTAAACGAGGGCGAGGTTTCCGGCGCAGCTGCCAAGGGTGAGAAGATCACCGTTGTACTCGACCGCACTCCGTTCTACGCGGAGATGGGCGGTCAGATCGGCGACCACGGCGTTATCACCGGCAAGAACGGCGCTATGGCCGTTTCCGACGTGCAGAAGACCAAGGACGGCAAGTATATGCACATCGGCGTTGTCACCGAGGGCGAGCTGTCCGTTGAGGACGAGGTTACGGCTTCTGTTGATGCGGCTTACCGTCAGGCTATCTGCCGTGCACATACCTCCACCCACCTGCTCCAGAAGGCGCTCCGCACCGTGCTCGGCGACCATGTTGAGCAGGCAGGTTCCTACACCGCAAACGACCATATCCGCTTCGACTTCACCCACTTTGCAGCGCTGACCGCTGAGGAGCTGGCTAAGGTCGAGGATATGGTTAACGATGCGATTCTGGCTGGCAGCCCGGTTATCACCGAGGAAATGAGCATCGACGATGCCAAGAAGAAGGGCGCAATGGCGCTGTTCGGCGAGAAGTATGGCCAGACCGTCCGCGTGGTACAGGCCGGCGACTCCATCGAGCTTTGCGGCGGTACCCACCTCGACAACACTGCCAAGGCCGGTTCGCTCAAGATCATCGGTGAGGCTTCTGTTGCCGCAGGCGTGCGTCGTATCGAGGCTGTTACCGGCAAGGCTGTCCTCAAGCTGATGAACGACCGTCAGGCTGTTCTCAACGAGGCTGCCGCAGCCCTCAAGACCAACCCGAACGAGCTGTCCGCCAAGATTGAGCAGCAGGTAAACGATATGCGTGCTCTCAACAAGAAGCTCGAGAAGATGGGCGCAAAGGTCGCTGCAATGCAGATGGTTGACCTGTTCAACGTATCCCGCAACATCAAGGGTGTAGAAGTGGTTGCCACCAAGCTGGACGACGCATCTGCCGACATGCTGCGCACCATGGGTGACGACATCAAGGGCAAAAAGGACAACATGGTTGCCGTTCTCTCCGCAGTCAACGGCGACAAGGTAAGCCTGCTTTGTGTCTGCGGCGCTGAGGCCGTCAAGAAGGGCGCACACGCCGGCAAGATCATCAAGGAAGTTGCCAAGATCGTTGGCGGCGGCGGCGGCGGTCGTCCGGACAGCGCAACCGCAGGCGGCAAGAATCCGGCAAAGCTGGAGGAAGCGCTCGAAGCTGTCAACAACATCGTTGACGCAATGCTGTAAACCGTAAATCAGGGCAAAACCGCGGGAAATCCTCCTGCGGCACACCCATTCAGAAAGGAGCGATCATTCCATGGAAGATTGTCTGTTCTGTAAAATCATCGCGGGCGATATCCCGTCGAGCAAGGTGTACGAGGACGACCTCTGCTACGCCTTCAACGACATTGACCCGCAGGCTCCCACGCATTTTCTCGTGATCCCGAAGCAGCACATCAAGTCTGTGGCCGCCGTTGATGCGTCCAACAGCGCGATTGTAGCGCACTGCTTTGAGGTTATCGCGAAGATTGCCAAGGAGCGCGGCATGGACAGCTTCCGCGTGGTCTCCAACATCGGAGAACAGGCGGGTCAGAGCGTGTTCCATCTGCATTTCCACGTCCTTTCCGGACGGGATATGACCTGGCCACCGGGCTAAACCTTCTTCTAAGGGGGACGCTGTCCCCCTTAGATACCCCGGAAGTTCCGGAGAAACTTCCGGGGATATCCCCCTCTCGTCCGCACAACGGACGAGGCCGTGCCGCTGCGGCACGGGCAGTGGAGAAAAAGTCCGGCAGAGCCGGACTTTTTCAGGAATTGAATCGGCGTACTGCGGTACGCCGCTGCCTGCGCTTGCGCGAACGGCAGAAAAAAGGCACACCGTTAACCGTGGTGCCATAAGAAAACATGAAAAAAACCAGTAAAATCAATGTTTTTTAGGGCAGCGGAAAACGGGGCGTGTCAAAACAACTGAATTATCAGACAGAAACAGGGTGTTGTCAAGCATGACAGCGCCCTTTTCTGTTCCCCGGCTAAGCCGCAGATTTTGAAAAAAGTCTGCGGCTTTTCTTTTTGCCCAAACGCAGAAAGGAGGCGACGGCCTATGTACTTCACTTCCGGCAGCGACCGGGCCTTTGAACAGCTCATGCAGGGCAAGCCCGGTTTCGACCACTACGACAGCGGCGAGGCGGTCACGCCGGAGGACTGCGGCACCTGCCGCTTTTATCGCCCGCACTGGAAATATCAATTCTGCGTCTATGCGGAATGTCCCTACCAGCCGGGCAAGCTGACCGCCTACGACGCGGTGACATTTCGAGTGAAAGGAGTTGAGAACATGGCAGTATTTCGTGTAGAGCGTAACAAGGGCTACACGGTGATGTCCAATCACCACCTGCGGAACAAGGACTTATCCCTGAAAGCCAAGGGCCTGTTATCGCAAATGCTCTCTCTGCCGGAAGATTGGGACTATACGCTGAAAGGTTTGTCCCTTATCAACCGGGAGCAGATCGACGCGATCCGGGCCGCGATCCGGGAGCTGGAACAGGCCGGGTACATCGTCCGATCCCGTGAGCGCGACAGCCAAGGACGCTTGCGCGGCGCGGACTATGTGATCTATGAACAGCCCCAGCCTGTGCCGGATTCACCTACGTTGGAAAATCCAATGTTGGATAATCCAACGCAGGAAAAGCCTACGTTGGGAAAACCAACGCAATTAAATAAAGATATATCAAGTAAAGAAAAAACGACTACGGATGTATCAATTACCGATTCCATTCCTATCCTTTCCCGACCCTTCCCCTCGGAGGACGAAGCGGCACAGCCGCCGGAACGGAAAGGAACGGAAGCGAAATCACAGAGCGCCATAGAGATTTATCGTCAAATCATCATGGACAACATCGAGTACGAACACCTTTGCCAGCACGTCAAGGGCATTGACCGGGAAACGCTGGACGAGATTGTGGACTTGCTGGTGGAAACCGTGTGCAGCGTCCGCAAGACCATCCGTATTGCCGGGGACGATTACCCGGCAGAGCTGGTGAAATCCAAGTTTATGAAGCTGGACAGCTCTCACATTGAGTTTGTCTTTGACTGTTTGAGCAAGAACACTTCGGAAATCCGCAACATCAAGAAATACCTGCTGGCTATGCTGTTCAATGCGCCCAGCACGATCAACGGTTACTATGCCGCGCTGGTGGCCCATGACATGAACACCGGCAAAATCTGAAAGGAGGACGGCCCTATGAAACAGGGTGCATTGATTTTCGACGAGCGCAGCGACCGTTACGACATTCGCTTTGATCTGGCGGACTACTACGGCGGCCTGCACTGTGGAGAAACCTTTGACGTGATGGTGGGCGGCAGGTGGAAGCCCACCCGCATTGAGTACGGGGCCAACTGGTATCTGGTTGGCATCCGTGCCGACGATCTTTCCGGCCTGCGGGTGAGGATTTAATCGGGGACAACCGGCGCAAGCGGCTGTCCCTTTTCTGTTTCCTGCGGCGGCTGACGGTGCCACCTTAACCGTCCCGCCGCACTTCTGCGAAAGGAGGGATAGCGATTGCAGGAGGAAGTAACCCAAAAGACAATAGCCTTTTCCATCAAATCGGCCAAGCTGACAATCCAAGTGCTGCAAGCGGCGGCCCGCAAGTTTCTGGAAACCCAAAACAAGGGCAAGACCAAGCTGCACCACGGCCAGCAGAGCCTAAAGCAGCTCAAAAAGCACGGGGCGGCCCTGTCCAATATCGAGATCACCGACGCCAACATTGGACTGTTTAAGCCCTGCGCCAAGAAATACGGCGTGGACTTCACGCTGCGGAAAGACGCCACTACCCAGCCCCCGCACTACATCGTGATTTTCAAGGCCAAGGACGCCGACAACATGGAACAGGCGTTCAAGGAGTTCACGGCCAAGAAGTTGCAGCGGGAGGAACGGCCCTCGATCCGCAAGGACATTGCCGCAAGCAAGGAAAAGGCAGCGGCCCGCAACGCTGACCGGGCCAAGGAAAAATTCAAAGAAAGGGGGCTGTCACGATGAAGCCGGAAATGAAAAAACTGATAATCGCCAATCTGCCCTATCTGCTGTTTGTCTATCTGTTCGGCAAGCTGGGGCAGGCGTACCGGCTGGCGGAGGGCATCGACCTTTCCCAAAAGCTCCTGCACTTTGCGGACGGCTGCGCGGCGGCCTTTGAAAGTGCCGCCCCCAGCTTCCACCCCATTGACCTGCTGATCGGCGTCGCCGGTGCTGCGGCGCTGCGGCTCATGGTGTACTGCAAAGGCAAGAACGCCAAGAAATACCGCAAAGGCGTGGAGTACGGCAGCGCCCGATGGGGCGGCCCCAAGGATATAGCCCCCTATATCGACCCCAATTTTGACAACAACATTCTGCTGACACAGACGGAACGGCTCACCATGAACAACAGGCCGAAAGACCCCAAAACCGCACGAAACAAGAATGTCCTTGTAATCGGCGGTTCCGGCTCCGGCAAGACCCGGTTCTTCGTGAAGCCAAACCTGATGCAATGTATGTCCAAGGACTATCCGACCTCGTTTGTGATAACCGATCCCAAGGGCAGCTTGATCGGTGAAGTGGGCCAGCTCCTTATCCGCAGCGGCTACCGCGTGAAAGTGCTGAACACCATCAATTTTTCCAAGAGCATGAAATACAACCCGTTTCGGTATCTGCACTCGGAAAAAGACGTGTTGAAGCTGGTAAATACCTTGATCTGCAACACTAAGGGAGAGGGCGAAAAAAGCGCAGAAGATTTTTGGGTGAAATCGGAACGGCTGTTCTACACGGCTCTGATCGGCTATATCTGGCAGGAAGCGCCGGAGGAAGAAATGAACTTCACGACGCTGCTTGAAATGATAAATGCCAGCGAAGCCCGTGAGGACGACCCGGAATTTCAATCGCCGGTGGATTTGATGTTTGAGCGATTGGAGGAACGCGATCCAGACCACTTTGCCGTCCGCCAGTATAAAAAATTCCTGCTTTCGGCGGGCAAGACCCGTTCCTCAATCCTTATCAGCGCAGGCGCAAGAATGGCCCCTTTTGACATCCGGGAAGTCCGGGAGCTGATGGAGGACGACGAACTGGAACTTGACACCATCGGGGACGAGAAAACGGCGCTGTTCCTGATTATGTCGGACACGGACACCACCTTTAATTTCATTCTGGCAATGGTACAGAGCCAGCTTATCAACCTGCTTTGTGACCGGGCCGATGATAAATACGGCGGGCGGCTGCCGGTTCACGTCCGCATGATACTGGACGAGTTTGCGAACATCGGCCAGATACCCAACTTTGACAAGCTGATCGCCACCATCCGAAGCCGTGAAATCTCGGCTTCTATTATTTTGCAAAGCCAGTCACAGTTAAAGGCCATCTACAAGGACGCTGCGGAAATCATTTCCGATAACTGCGACTGCACGCTTTTTCTTAGTGGGCGGGGCAAGAACGCCAAGGAAATCTCTGACGTGCTGGGCAAAGAAACCATCGACAGCTACAACCAGAGCGAAAACCGGGGCGCACAGACCTCTCACGGATTGAATTATCAGAAGTTAGGAAAGGATATGCCATAATTCATGGTGACGAGTTCAGTTGCCTTGAATAACAGATGGACAGGGACACGATCAACTGGATGCGTACAAAATCGAATACAGGAGGTCGATATGGAAGAATTAAAAAAACGTATCCATGATGACAGCAACGGTCTGGACTATGTTCTGGTCGGGGACTACTACATACCAGACCTGAAGCTGCCGGAAGAAAGCCGCCCCATTGGGCGGTGGGGCCGGATGCACAAAGCGTTTCTGCAAGAACACCGGCCCGGCCAGTACAATGCCCTGCTTCTGTCGGGAAAACTCTGGACATATCTTGCTGACCTGAACGAACAGGCCGCTGACCGGCTGGCGTGTATCATCTCGCAGATGCAGGCAGCGGAAGGTGTTACTGAGGAACTGAAAGCCCGTGACTGGCTCTGCTGGGTACAATCTATGAACAGCATTCGCAGCCGGGCAGAGGAAATCATTCGCGCTGAGATGATTTATGTTTAAGGAGGTGCCTGTCTATGAGATACCGTATCGAATACGCTGATGGACGCTGCTGTAATTTTGCCAACGGCAGGGCTGAGCTGCTGAAATGGCTGAAACTGCTGAAGCAAGAGGAAATCTCCGACATCCGCAAAGTATATAAAAGCGGTGTGTCAGATTCCGTCCTGGAAACATACCGGAATTATATCCGCCCAGCATAAGGAGGGGCGCTTATGGGTACAGATATAGAAAAATTGGTTGATTTGATGATTCAGGAGCGGATGCAGAGCCAGTTTGCTAAGTGGCGGGAGGCAGAAACCGGCACGGAGAAAAAAGCTGATTACCTTCGCTTAGAAACCGAGTATGAAAAAGCGATCAGCGCATTGTCTGAGGAACAGAAGGAAGCTGTAAGGCACTATTGCGATTCCATTTTCGATTCTGGTGCAGAAAGCGAGTGCTTCTTTTACCGGCTGGGCCTCAAAGATGGCATCCGTCTCTGGAAGTTTATGAAAAAGCTGATGAAAACGGTCAGCTAACGGATGTATAACCGCATATTTTATTCCGCTCACAAACGGGGCGAAAGCCGTCCAACGGTACAGATTGGGCGGCTTTTCCTGTTATCTGCGTTTCTTCCGCTTGGGCGCATAGTACGGCTGCGGCTTGGCCTTTCCTCTCATGTTGTTGGGATTTTTGAGCATTTTGGACAGGCTCAGTATCCGCAAAAATGCAGAGAAGTCCTCTGAGGAAATCTTCTCGAAGGGTATCTGCATTCTGTCGCAGAATTCGTGGATTACCACTTCCTCGTTGCTGCCTTGCTGCAACGCCTGCTCAAATTTTTCCTTGACGTCATCCAGCGTGGGCTGCGGGTCGGCGGTGGTCTTGTCCTTGCGGTGTGCTTCCCGGATGTCCCGGACGATGCTGTCCAGATCATCGTGCATGACATGGCTGTAAAAATCGCTTTCCTGCACCTGCCCCAGTTCCAGCGTCCGCATATAGAGGTCATCTTCTCCAGGCGAATATTTGCTGAGGATACTTTGCCGGGTGGCCTCCAACACCAGATTCATCTGCTCCACCCGCATATTGGCGATCTGGTCGATGCAGATTTCCATATCTATCATCAGCCGCCGGAAATTCGGGTGGGCAGCCAGTTCGCAGAGAAGCCGGTTGTTGATTTTGCCGCTGCTCAAAAGTTCCACCATATCATCACTCAGATGCAGAGATTGAAGTTCTGTGTTTGGGTGATTTTTATTTTCCGTCAGCCCCATCAGATAGTCGGTGGACACGCCGTAAAAAGTCCGCCAGCGTTGCAATCGCAAACGGGCTGATGTCCTTGTAGTCATCGGTTTCGTATTTTCCCAGCGCGGATTTAGACAGGCCGGTCTGCTCCGCCAGTTGTTCCAGCGTCAGGTGCTTGTCCACCACCCGCAGGTCTTTGAGCCGCTCCGGGATTGTCAGCTTTGCGTACATCCAAAGCCCCCTCTCTCGTTATCTTTTTCAGTGATTACACCCATTATAGCACGATTCCATAAGCGTGGAAATATGCGGATTTCGAGCGTTTTTCCGACGTTTTGGATATACGGGAAAGGGCCTCTTTTTTCGGTAAACTGGTTCTTGCAGACAGGCACAGAACCTTGAAAATCGAATGACCGGCTGCAAGGGGTATGGCCTCCGGGGAAGTGACGCCAGGACAGAAATCGAGCACACCAAAGAGGCCGATACGCCGGGAGAAATTCCGGGCAGGAGCGGCTTGCAGGCAGACCGGCGGACAGGAAACAAGTTTATCATGCGGGGCGCATGGCTCCGCAGCAAAGAAATGGAGGAAATCATTATGACACTGAGTATGAAAGAAAAGAAGATTCTCTACGCTTACGGCTGTCTCAGCCACCACAATACGGTGACACGGCTGAAATGGCTGACGGCTCTGACGGTTGACCCGGAGGCCAAACGCCGGATGCTGGGGCTGGCCCGGAAGGTGGAGACGGAGATGAACGAAAGCTGGTACGAGGATTTTTATCACCATCTGCGCATGGAGATGGACGAGTACCGCCGTCTCAAGCGCAACCTGCGTGTGCTGAAATCTTACACCGATTATGAGGAGGATCTGTATGAAGAAGCTGTCTAAGTATGAGAAAGAAACCATCATCAACTGGAACGAGGCGGAGAACCTTGCCAGCGTCTACACACCTTCAACGCCAGCTTGAAGCGCAGGCTGGCTGATTTCAGCCGGAAGTACCCACTGTTGTGCCGGTTGGAGCGCAGCACGCCGGAGGGCAGCGTGACCTATGTGCTGGACAAGTCCCGGCTGTCGATCCGGCTGGTGCCGCCGTACAGCGAAGAACGGAAAGCCGCCGCAAGGGAGTACGCAAAGGAGCATGGCTTTCAGGTGGTGGTAACGGAAGAAAAAATCGCCTAAAATCGGGGTGTTTACGGGAAAAAATGACGGGTCTGCACCCGGTGTTTTGACCGGCAATCCCCGCAGGCGTATTCCGTATCCACTCCCCGCCTATGGGCGCAAATGTGCGGATACGGAGCCGGTGAAACTGGCAAACGCCGCTCCTGCGGTGGAAGCCAGCTTCGCCGGTGCGGAAGTACAGAGGGCGGCCAGCCCTTTGTGGCGGGGTGCAGGGGCGGCAGCGCACTGCTGGGGTCAAGGGGCAACGCCCATTGGGCGGGTACAGGGCGGCAGCGCCTGTGCGGTGTGTAGAGGCGGCGAGCCTTTACTCCGGTGTCCAGAGGTGGAAAACCTCGGCCCAGGGAAAGTTGATGCCTGCGTCAACTTGTACTGGGTATTACCTGACGCAAAATTCGCAGGATTTGCGGCTTCGCCGCCCCTTCCCCGGCCCCAGAACATCTTCGCAGGAAGGAGGAAATCTGTTTGAAACTGACACGACACAATGGACGCTCCGGCAAGCATGGCACCTATAATCCCCGCCACAATGACCGCCGGTTCGATGTGGAGAACAGCGAACACATTGACGCAGAACGGGCAAGGCAAAATGTCTACTGGGACTGCTACCGGGGCTTTACCACCCATGAGTTCCGGGAGAACCCGGAGCAGCCGGATTTCAGCTTTGAGGAAATCGAGCGGATGTATTACTACGAGCATTACGGCGGCTATGTGGAAGCTCAGAACGCCCGGAATGAGAAAACCCGGCACACCGAGCGCAACCGCACTGTGGAGGACTTGCTGAAAAACAACAAGACCTGCCCGGAAGAAACGCTCTACCAGATCGGCACGATGGAGCAATCCGTCCCGCCGGAAGTGCTGTTTCAGATTGTCACAGAATTTCAAGAGGAATTTGAGCGCCGCTTCGGTTCCCATATCCACATCCTGGACTGGGCGCTCCATCTGGACGAGGGGACGCCCCACATCCATGAGCGGCACGTCTTTGACTGTGAGAACCGCTATGGGGAACTGTGCCCCCAGCAGGAAAAGGCGCTGGAAGAACTTGGCATCCCTCTCCCCAACCCGGAGAAGCCCAAAGGCCGGAACAACAACCGCAAGCAGACCTTTGATGCCATCTGCCGGACACTGCTTTTTGACATCTGCCGCAGGCATGGGCTGCATCTGGATCAGGAGCCGTCCTACGGCGGGCGGGACTATCTGGAAAAACAGGATTATATCCTGATGAAGCAGAAGGAGCAGCTTGCGGCGCAGGAGCAGAAGCTGGAAGAACTGACGCTCAAAATCGAGGACGTGGAGACGCTGTTAGATGATGTTTCCGATGCGGCCTATGACAAGGCGGTGGAGGTGGTGACCGATACCGTCCGGCAGGAGACACACAAAGAAGATATTCGTCTGATCGAGGAAACGAAAAAAGTGGGTGCTTTCGCCGGAGCGGAAGGCCCCGAAAGAAGGAGCGTGACTACGCTGCCGCCCGTCTGGATGGAGTGATTACCAAAATCAAAAACGCTATGCAGCACGCTCTGGCAAAAATCCAGCGGACGCTGATGCAGCCGGAGGTCAAGAAGGCCGGTAAGGAGCAGATTAAGGAGAAGGCCAGAGAATCCATTATGGATAAACTGGCAAAGGCAAAAATCAACACTGCCCGGGAGAACCGGGAACGCTGGGAACGTGAGGGGCGGATTGCTCCGAAAAAGAAACACGATATGGAGTTATGAGGCGTCGGATTTCAGGATTCAGGTGCCTTTTTCTCTGCCTGGAGGTGAGAAAATCGAATATATTTGAAGCGGTGAAGGAGTCTGTCACCACAAGGCAGGCTGCGGAATATTACGGGGTGCAGGTTGGCAGGAATGGCATGGCCTGCTGTCCCTTCCATGATGACAAACATCCCAGTATGAAGATTGACCATCGGTTCCACTGCTTTGGCTGTCAGGCAGATGGGGATGTGATTGATTTTACCGCCCGTCTGTTTAGTCTGAGCAGTAAGGAGGCGGCGCTGAAGCTGGCGGAGGATTTCTCTGTCCACTATGACGCCAAAGGCCATGACCCGCCCCGCAGGAGGCCGGTCAAGCGAAAAATCAGCGAGGAACTGCGTTACCGGCAGGCGGAGCAGAAATGTTTCCGGGTGCTGTGCAATTACCTGCATCTGCTGGAACGCTGGGAGAAGGAATACGCCCCGCAGACGCCGGATGAAGCGTGGAATCCGCTGTTCGTGGAGGCCCTGCAAAAGAAACCGTACACGGAATATCTGCTGGATATTCTCTTGTCCGGCAGCATGGAGGAACGTGCTTCCGTGGTCGCTGAGTATGGAAAAGAGGTGAGGAAGATTGAGCAGCGAATATCAGAGTTTACCGCCAGCCACCCGGCAGGCCGCCATGAGCGCAGCCGAAGCCTTAGCGCCGGAGCGGAGCGTTGATGAGGTGCGGGAAAGCCTGTCCGTCACCGAAGAAGGGCCAGCCCGCCAACACCATCGGCAACTGCCGGACGGTGTTCTGCCATGACCCGCTGCTGCGGGACGCCATCCGGTTAAATCTCCTGACTGACCGGGTGGACATTGTGCGGGATTTGGGCTGGCGCAGGAATACCAGTGCCCTGACGGATACGGACGTGAAATATCTGCTTCTCTATTTTGAGCAGACCTATGGCCTGACCAGTGAGAAAAAGATGACGGCGGCGCTCTCCATCGTGGCGAATGAGAACTGCTACCATCCCATACAGGACGTGCTAAACGGCCTTGTCTGGGACGGGACGCCCCGCATCCGCTCCTGTCTCCATCATTTCTTAGGTGCGGACGAGAGCGACTATGTGGAGGAAATGCTGAAACACTTTTTGCTGGGGGCTATCCGGCGGGTGTTTTCTCCCGGCTGCAAATATGAGGAAATGCTCTGTCTGGTGGGTGGACAGGGGGCTGGAAAGTCCAGCTTCTTCCGGCTGCTGGCAATCCGGGACGAATGGTTTTCCGATGACCTGAAAAAGCTGGACGATGACCGGGTATTCCTAAAGCTGCAAGGCCACTGGATCATCGAGATGTCGGAGATGCTGGCTACCAGCAGCGCCAAAAGCATTGAAGAAATCCGCTCCTTTTATCAGCCGCCAGAAGGAAACCTACCGGACGCCCTACGAGGCCCAGCCCAAAGACCGGCTGCGGCAGTGTGTGTTCGGCGGTTCGTCCAACACACTGGACTTCCTGTCCCCTTGACCGGGCCGGGAACCGGCGGTTCCTTCCGATCATGATATACCCGGAGAATGCAGAGGTTCACATTTTGGAGGACGAGGACGCCTCCAGAGCCTATCTTTTACAGGTCTGGGCGGAGGCCATGACGATTTACCGCAGCGGCCACTACTCTATGAAGTTCAGCAAGTCCATCCAGCGCCAGCTGGTGGAGGTGCAGAAGGATTTCATGCCGGAGGACACCGAGGCCGGACAGATACAGGGCTTTCTGGAACACTACACCGGCAGCATGGTCTGCTCCAAACAGCTTGTTCAAGGAGGCGCTGGGCCACACCTACGATGAGCCGAAGCGGTGGCAGCTTCATAATATCAACGAGATCATGAACACGGTGGTGACGGGCTGGAAACCATTCTCCAATCCCCGGATGTTCACCGGATATGGCAGGCAGAGGGGCTGGGAACGGGACGTTTCCGGCAACGAACTGCCCGGCAACGAAGATGGATTTGTGGAGCTGACCGAGGAAGAATGCTGCCAGCTGGAACTGCCGAAGGAGTGGATCGCATAAAATTAGCGGTCTGTTGCCGGGATGGTTGCCACTTGGTTGCCGGGTTTGTTGCCGGGTTTTTCCCTATCTGGATACGGGAAAAGCCTGTAAATAAGGGTATTTTCTAATATCTATCTCTATCGCCGGCAACGAAAACAACGAGATTTTTCAAGAAAATTGATAAAGTAAGATTTGCAGGTCAGACGGTAGTTTACAGGTTTTCAGAGGTTCGTTGCCGGACTTCGTTGCCAGTGCTGCCGTCTGGCCTGCTACTCTATGGAGGTAGCCTATGGAAAAAAGCAAACAGCAGAAAAATAAAGTCCGTTTTGTGGTGGTGCGGGAGTTCTCCGGGGAGAAGTCCATGCGGGAAGCCTTTGAGCAGCTGATCGAGCGCCAGACCTGCGAACACTTCGAGGAATGGCTGGAACAGCGGGAAATGGCCGAAAAACGCTGCGTAAAAACGGTTGATTCAGGGGCAGGGACATGGTACTATAATGGTATCGTGTCCCTGTTCATAGAAGGAGAACGCTATGAGCAGGAAAAAACAAGTCTATGAGAAAATCACCGCTCTCTACTGCCGCATCTCTCTGGATGACGGCGGCGACAACGAGAGTATGAGCATCAGCAACCAGAAAATCATGCTTCGGGACTTTGCTGAAAAGCATGGAATGTTCCAGTATGAATATTATGTGGATGACGGCTATACGGGCCGCAATTTCAACCGCCCTGCCTTCCAGCGCATGATCGCTGACATTGAGGCGGGGAAGATCGGCTGCGTCATCACCAAAGACCTATCCAGGCTTGGTAGGAACTATATTGAAGCTGGCAGCTATATCGAAATCTTTTTCCCCAAACACAATGTACGCTATATCGCCATCACGGACGGCGTGGACAGCCTGACCCGTCAGGAGATGGACATTACGCCCTTTAAGAATATCCTGAATGACATGTACAGCCGGGATATTTCTCAAAAAGGTGCTGGCGGGACGCATGACCCGTTCCCGGCAGGGAAAGTTCTGCGGCGGACAGCCGCCTCTTGGCCTGATGCGTGACCCGGAGGACAAGGGGCATCTCATCCTTGACCCGGATACTGCGCCGGTGATCCGAAAAATCTATGACCTGGCACTGGATGGCTGGGGCTGTATGCGGATTGCAAAGCAGCTCATGGATGATAAAATTCCTATTACCAGAGTAAAAAGCCATACAGAATGTGACGTGAATTACTATTCATGGGGAAGTGCGAGGATCAGCCATATCCTGCGGAATCCCTTTTATAAGGGCGCACATCTTGTCTGCCGGACACATCAGAAAGGCATCCGCTCCAATACCTATGACATTATCCCCCGTGAGGACTGGGAAGTGATCGAGGGCTGCCATGAGGCCATTGTGACGCCGGAGGAATGGGAACAGGTGCAGGAACTCATTGACCGCAGGCCGACCATTATGAAAGGCAACGCCTGCCCCTTTTATAATCTGTTCCACGGTCTGGTCTACTGCGCCACCTGCGGGAAGTCCATGCAGGTGCGGTATGAGAAAGTGGGCCGAACCGGGAAGAACCGCTTCACCGGCGAAATGCGGGAGCCGATTGACAAGGCGTACTATATCTGCCAGACCTACAACCGACTGGGTAAGAACGCCTGTACCAGCCACAAGATTGAGGCCAGGGATTTATACAATCTGGTGCTGAAAGACATTCAGGAACTGGCGGCGCAGGCTATGAAGGATGCCGATGCGTTCTACCAGCGGCTCAGCCGCCGGATGGAGCACCGGTATCTGGTGGACGCTTCCCAGACAGAAAAGGAACGCCTGCGGCTGGAAGCCCGAAATCAGGAAATTGACGGGATGTTCCTGAGCCTGTACACCGATAAGGCCAAAGGCATCCTGACCGAGCAGCGGTTTGTGAAGCTGACGGCGGCGCTGGAACAGGAGCAGGAATCCAACCAGAAACGCCTGCATGACCTGGCAATGATGCAAGGTCGTGCCGATGCGCAAGAAAGCGAAGTCCGCACCTTTATCAAGGAAATCCGGCGCTATGCCACGATTGAGGAACTGGACGAGTCCGTACTGAACCGACTTATCAGCAAGATTTTAATTGGCGAAGTCAAGAAGGTGGACGGACAGAAGGTGCAGGAAGTCAGGATCGTTTATAACTTTGTCGGGGAAATCCCGGAGATTGCCGCGTAAATAGTTTGCCCCATCTCTCTTTTTTGAGGGATGGGGCTTTTACTATATTTTTCAATGTTTATCTTTTATTAGCCGTATTAATCTTGCCGTAATCGTTCTACTACAGTATGCTTTTGGGATACTTGCCCTGTTATGATAGGAATTGTGATTCCCAGCAGAGCAAACAGAGGGATAATCAACAAGAATGGCGTCAGGTTCAGGTGATAGGTAAAGAACCAGAACAGCCCCTCCACTGCCTGGAAGGCCACCGGCCCCAGCGCCAGCGTCAGCAGCAGAGCAAGTCCTGCCGCTCCAAGAGCGTATAACAAGCCCTCCCAGATCAACATGGAACGCATCTGTTTCCCGGTCATGCCCACGGCCTGGAGCACTGCCAGTTCCCTCTGTCGGGCAATGATGCCAGTAAGGATGGCGTTGAAGAAGTTCAGCACACCCACCAGTCCCACGATGAAGCTGAGGGTGCCGCCCAGCAACAGGAACATGGAACGCATACTCTCAAACTCCCCGGCGTAGGTGGCCTTGCTCTCGTAATCCAGCTCCGGGTTGACATTCTCCGTGTAGTCTTGGAGGAACGCCTCCATATCCCCATTGGCCTCGTCCGTGGTGTCGAAGGCGTAGTACATGACGCTGTTCGTGCCGGTGTCCTGGACAAAGGTCTGGTCGTTGAGGATAAACTCATCACTGCCGTAGTAGCGGTAGCTTAGCGCGAAGGGTACCGTCACCAGGGCGGCCACGGTGTAGTCCACGTCCCGGTACTCTACCGGTCGCTCCACCCAGTTGGCGCCGTCTGGCACATCCTCCAACATGGGCCAGACCTCGCCAGTGTCCGGGTCGTAGTATTCGGATGTTTCCACATAGCGCAGGGTCACGGTGTCCCCCAGCCGGGCCCAGTGGGAGTCCATGTCAGCATTGCCGTAGTCATCCTCTGCGTACACTGCGGCTATGGCCCGGGTGCCCGGCTCATAGAGGGCAGATAAGTCCCCTTCCAGTACGGTCAAGTGGTCCAGCGCAAAAGCACTCATGCCGGAGATCCGAACACTGTCGGCCAGCAGACCGGCGTCATTTTTGTCCGTCAGCCGGATCAAGTTGTCCAGTTGCTCCGGGGTATAGAAGTACCCCTTGTTCTGCCGGAACCAGTCCTCGGTGACATACTCCAGCATAGGGGAGGTCTGTCCATACACCACGCCGCTGCCGGTGATGCCACCCTGTGCGTCGATGTCCTCCATGACCTGCCGGGGCACGCCCATGTCATTGGAAAAGCCCACCGTGGCGGTTTGGAATTTCCCGCGTTGGCCACGATGAAATCGCTGGCCGTGAAGTTAGCCACATACTTGTCCATATCAAAGCCACCCGCAAAGTTGACCGTCACAGTGAGCAACACCACCGCAAGGGACAACGAAAGGATGGTCACCACGGTTTTGCCGCGACTTCTGCCCAGATTGGCCCAGGCCATGGTGAATGGAGTTACCTTCCGGGCCTTCCGACCCTTAGCACGGGTTTTCATACTGCCGCCCTCGGTGTAGCGCACCGCCTCCACCGGGAAACTTTCGCCGCCATTTTCCCCGGTTTCCGGCAGGAGAGCAGCACCGTGAACAGAGCAAACAGGGCGGCAATCAGGAATATCCAGGGACTAATCGAGGTTACAGCCATTACCCCATTGAGCCGGGCTACGATCACCGGCGTCAGCCGGCCGCCTATGAGCCAGCCGATCACCAGACCGATGGGAATACCGGCGGCGGAGAGAGCCAGGGCCTGGATGCGGATGATCCGCCGCAGTTGCCGGGGCGTTGTGCCGATAGTCTTGAGTAGGCCGTAGAACCGGATGTCCCCAGCCACGGAGATTTGGAACACATTGTAGATGATGAGGTAGCCGGTAAAGATGATGAGAAGGGCCACTGCGGCGATGGCAACTACTGTCATCGGGTCAACGATATCGGATATCCGTGCCCCGGTGTAACCCCAGTTGACGCCGGTGTCGACGTAGTCATCACCGGCGGTCTCGCTCTGATAGCCGTGGTTGGCCAGAATCTGATCCAAGTCCTCCTCGATGTGGCGGGAACCGCTTTTCAGCATCACATCCAGGCTCCATGTGCCGGTTATCCCGTCAGCAGAGGTTTCTGGGTCTACTCCCACCTGGTCGAGAACCGCGTCCACCCGGCTCTCGGGGATGAGAATGTGATCGGCCACGATGGCCTCGTCGTATTCCCACCAGCCGGATAGGGTAAAGGTCTGGGTGGTCTCATGGCCGTCTACGTCAAAGGTGACGGTGAACTGCGCCCCGATCTCCGGCTCGATTCCCAGCAGCTCCAGCACATGGGTGTCGGTGGCGGCCTCGTCGGTGCCCTCGGCGGGCAGGCTACCCTTCACCGGGTCGCAGTACATCCAGTGGGCCTCGTTGGCATCGGCGTAGCTCACCTCCACATGGGACTTATTGAAGGGCGCGTCCATAGGCATCCCCAGGAAACGCCGCTCGCCCCACGCCTCGATGAGGGGATCGTCCCGCAGGTCCTCGGCCTGCTCTTCGGTCAGATACTTGAACCCTCCGTGGGAGAGTAGCCGCCCACCTGGCGGAAATTGCTCTGCTGGAAGCCCTCGTTGATGGACAGGGCAATGGTGAACAGGGATGTGAACAGCACCGCCGTCAGGGCGATGGCTGCGATGGCGATGAGGTTGCGGGTGCGGCTGGCCTGCAAGCTCTTCCAGGCAAGATGGCGAATACACCTTCCGTTGGAAACTTTCATGGTGCTCACCTCCTTACCGTGTCACGATCCGGCCATCTTCGATGCGAACGATTCGGTCGGAAAGTTGGGCGATTTCCTCGTTGTGTGTAATCATGACCATGGTTTGTGAAAATTTCCGGCCCGTCACTTTCATCAAACTCAGCACATCCTGGCTGGTGCGGGAGTCCAGATTGCCGGTGGGTTCGTCTGCCAAAAGAATGGCGGGCTTGGTAGCCAGGGCACGGGCAATGGCCACTCGTTGCTGCTGGCCGCCGGAGAGCTGGCTGGGCAGATTGTCCAGCTTCTTCTCCAGACCCAGGGCGGAGACTACCTGGTTCACATAATCCTCATCTACTTTGCCGCCGTCCAGCTGGATGGGCAGGACAATGTTCTCCCGCACAGTGAGCACCGGCACCAGGTTAAAGCTCTGGAACACGAAGCCGATCTTCCGGCGGCGGAAGATGGTGAGGGCCTCGTCCTTCAGAGAGAAAATATCCTTGCCGTCTACAATAACGGTGCCGTTGGTGGGCCGGTCCAGCCCGCCCAGCATGTGGAGCAGGGTGGATTTGCCTGAGCCACTGGTGCCCACGATGGCCACGAATTCCCCATCCTCCACCGCGAGGTCCACCCCGTCCAGGGCTTTCACCAGGGTGTCTCCTTTGCCGTAATATTTCTTTAACTTCTTGGTTTCCAAAATTTTCATCGTGTATTCCTCCAGAAAAAAGTCTGTATTGCCTTTTGACAATACAGACTTTACCACAACATTCTTTCTTGAGCCTTTCTCAAATCTAACAGAGTTGAAAGATTTCACATTTTTTATACCCCACTTAATTCGCGTGGCAGATACAACGAGAAAGTACTCCCACTTCCAGGGATAGAAGATACTTTGATATAACCGCCTTGAAGGGTCAAAATCTTCCGGGTCAGGTAAAGTCCCAGCCCCAGGCCCTCGGCGGTACGTGTCCCTGCGCCTCGATAGAAACGGTTAAAGATTTCTCCCTGCTCCCCTCAGGGATACCAGGACCAGTGTCCGTTACATCTACTCGGCAAAAGGACCCCAACATTTGGGCGGAGACTGTTACTGTTCCACCGGCAGGCGTGTACTTTACCGCATTATTGACTACATTGCCGAGGGCTTCACTTGTCCATCTGAGATCAAAGGCTGCCGCGCCTTCCAATGAGATTGCCCGCAGCGCAATTCCTTTTTTCTGCGCCGCAGGTTCTTCCTGCTCAATCACCTCTTCCAGCAGAGCCCTTACCGAATGCTGCGACGGAGCCGGAACCACAATACCGGTTTCCAATCTGGAAGCCTTCACCAGATTTTGAATTAAAAATGACAGTTTTTCTCCCTGCGTCATGAGCGCACGAACTTGTTCCCGCTGCCGGGGCGGTAAATCACTTTCCAGCAAAAGTGATGCATATAAAAGCAGATTAGCGATCGGTGTGCGTGTTTGGTGAGATATATCGGCAATCAGTGCCTTTACCGCCGCCTGCTCTCCTGCAATCATCTTTTGCGCATGAGCAGAGCCACGCAGAAACCGGGCCAGCTTTCCCTCTAAAGCAGACAGTTCCGTTTCATCGAACCGATCCTCAGAAAATCCCCCGGCAATAGCACGATCCAGCAGGGCGTTCAACCGCCGGAAAGTGCGTCGCCGGGATGCCAACTGCCAGAGTCCGAAAGCCGCCCCGACGATAGCCAAGGTCAGAAAAATCCACGCTGATACAGTCATTTTCCTGCCTCCCAGGTGTAGCCCACCCCATACACTGTTTTAATGGGAGCATCCCCCAGTTTTATGCGCAGCCGCCGCACCGCCACCGACAGGGCGTTTTCATCCACAAACTCGCCGCCGTCCCACACCTTTTCCAGCAGCAGCTCGCGGGGCAGGGTGCGGCCGCGGTTTTCCACCAGCAGCCGCAGCAGTCGCTGTTCCGTCTTGGAGAGGTCGATGATGGTACCATCTTTGGAAAACTCCAGCTGCGCAAAGTCAAATATAAAACCATTTAGTTCTATACGATCCGGCTTTACCGGGGCGGAGCGCCGCAACTGGGCATTTACTCTGGCTCGGAGTACTGCCAAGGAGAAGGGCTTGGTGATATAATCATCGGCCCCGGCTTCCAGGCCGGTGACTTCATCAAGCTCCAGGTCATTTGCCGTAAGCAAAATTGCAGGCGTAAAGCTACCATTCTGCCGTAGTGTCCGCAGCAGTTCCAGTCCACTGCCATCCGGCAGGTTGATATCAAAAATCAGCAAGTCAAAGGCCGTACTCTGCAAAATACCGGTTGCCTGACACCTGGTGCTGCAATGGGTTACGGTGCAGCTTGACGTTTCAAGAGCCATACAGATCCCGCGCCCCAGCGCTTCATCATCCTCTAAAAGTAAAATTTGACTCACCTTTGTGCCCTCCCTTGCTTTGTTCTGCCATCAACCGGCTTTACCGCATTCTTTGGTATCAGCCAAATGGTAGCCATTTTCACAGCACCGGGAATTCGCCCATCGACGCAGTAATAATTGATTTGGCGGGACGAAATGCCCCATTTTTTGCTTGCTTCTTTAAGCGTCATGTAGTCCATATTTGTACCTCCGACAATATTTCTTATTATATTTCATCCGCTCGAAGAATACAAGGAACAAAAAATGAAACTGAATTCAGGCAAGCACGATGAGAGAAAATTCTCATCGTGCCTGCCTTTTTAAATTCACCACTTGACATTGTGGCAAAGAGTTGATGTCACAGGACGAAATCGCAACGATGGACGGAGGCAAGTGTATTTTGCAGGTGCGCGGTGTCAGGCCGTTTTTCAGTGAGAAATACGACATTACCCGTCACCCCCGCTATAAATACCTTTCCGACGCCGACAAGAAGAACTATTTTGATGTGGACAGGTACTTGACCGCCCTGCGCCGGAAACGGCAGCGGGGGGTTTCGCAGGAGGAAACCTTTGACCTCTACGACATAGACCTGTCGGATGAAGATATGGCCGCCGTGGACGAATGATCGGCGGCTTTCCCTTATCAACAAATCATATCAAACTGAAATTTATGGAGGTAAATTTATGGAATTTTTCAATAGTGCGGTTACTACTTTGCAGACTATCGTTGTGGGCCTCGGCGGTGCGCTGTGCGTTTGGGGCGGCATCAACCTTCTGGAAGGTTACGGTCAGGATAATCCGGCCAGCAATGCTCATGTACGATAAAGAAGTAAGATACTAAAAACAAAACATAGACCGCCAGTACCCCGCTATTCCGTTATTACCCTATGCAGAAAGTACAACATTTTGTAACTTTTCCGTGAAGCCTATTGACTTTGATACCCCAAAAGAGATATAATATAGTTGCTACTTAGCTAACCTAAATAGCGAAACTAAAGAGAGGCGACGATATGAATAACAAATATGTCCAGCAATTCAAAAAAGGCTCTCTGGAAATGATACTCTTATGCCTAATCGGACGCAAAGAAACTTATGGATATGAAATTATAACCGAATTGAACAATAGTGCGTCTGTTTTGGGATATGCAAAAGAGGGAACCATTTATCCCATTTTGTATCGTTTACAGGAAGCAGAACTAATCAAATGCCGGTTGGCTCCGGCTGCGGCAAATGGCGGCTCAAAAAAGTATTATTCTTTAACTGATAAAGGCAGGAATGTACTTGATGAACTAATCTTATTTTGGTCAAGCTATGAAAACTGCGTAAATGGCTTTATAGAAAGTTATCAACAAGCGAGGGTGTCCAAATGAAAGAACAATATATCAAACAGGTTGAAAAGGAACTATCTTTACCACGCAAAATGAAAAAAGAGGTTGTGCGTGACTTGAATGAAGTTTTTGCGTCTGCTATGGAGCATGGAGAAACAGAGCAGCAGATTATCCAGCGTTTGGGGACGCCAAAAGAATTTGCAGACAGCACCGCAGAACAGTTTGGTATTGATAACGCCTCATCAAAAAAAAGGAAAGGTATCATTTCTGCGCTTGTTGCGCTTATTGTTGCGGTTGTTGCCTTTTCGATATATGCTGTCACACGATTAGGAAAAGCACCAGAGGGCGCAATCGGACAGGCAGACGCAACAACAAATATCCAGATTGAGAGTGCATTGGGCTTTGATGTTTTACAAATCATTTTGGCAGTTGGGTTTGCCGCAGCGGTAATTGCTGTTTTATTGATTATCCGAACTATACACAAAAACAGGAGGTAACCAATGAAGAAGTATATTTCTGTATTGGCAATCATATTCATAATTTCTTTGGCCGCGTGTTCTAATCAAACTATTTCGTCTACACCCACAGGTAATGAGAGCAATATACAATCTAACAGTATTACCACTCTTGACAAGGGTATCTGGCCTGTTAATGAATACACAGAGGGGCTTCCTATTCCGCCTGGTACGGTTGCATGGGCTACACTTGATACAGAACATGAGAATTGCAATATCAACCTTACCGGCATTAGCGAAAACGACTATAACGAGTATATGGAGCTTTTGAACCAAGAAGGCTTTTCCGTAATTGAAAATGTATCAGAGGAAATCGAAGAGGGAAACTATGTTTCGATTGGGACGCTTTTATCAAACGACGAAAAGTGGTTAAGTATCAGCTACATACCCAATAGTCTAACTATCTACATTTCCTTTGACAATAACTGAAAGAGATAACGGAATAGCAAAGCCAGTCGAGCCAGTCAACGGTCAAGATGAACGGCGCATACGCGCCGCCGTTGACAGCCCCGCCCGCCTTTGCAGACAGGCAATCAAGGGGCGACAGCAAAAAGTGCTGCCGCCCCGCACTATTATTCAGAGAGGGGGAATTTCCATGACCGAAGATGAAGCCTACAAAGTGCATATCCAGTACACCTTTAACGCCTTTTGCAAGGTTGTCATTCGTCACGCCGCCATAGATGAAATTTTGAAGATGCGCCGGAGGTGGGAACGGGAAGTTTCCCTTGACTATTTGATGAATGAGAAGTTTGTCCAGCTTGCCGAGCCGGAACAGCTTGAAGAATACCTTTTTACCGCCTGCGGCCAGACCGCCGTTCTGTACCATGCGGAACTTGCCGCCGCCCTTGCCCGTTTGCCGGAGCAGACACAGGAAAGAAATTTTCCGCTATTACTTCCTGCGCCAGCCGCAGAGAGTGATCGGCGTACATATCGGCCGGACACGCAGCACAGCGGGGCGGCATATCCAGCTTGCCTTGCAGCGGCTACGGCGGCTCATGGAGGAAAATCGCTATGAATAAACTTCTCCCCTATGAAACAATCGTCAAGGCGCATGAGGGCGACCCGGACGCAATCGACACCATTCTTTCCCACTACGCCGGATATATCCGCTACTTTTCCAAAGTACACGGACAGGTCAACGCTGAGGTTGAGGAATATGTGAAACAACAGCTAATTGCCGCGCTGTTCAAGTTTCGATTTGACCGATAAGAAAAAAACTGAATATCAGCCGCTACCAGCGGCCAGCGAAAGCAGTAAGTCTGAAAAAGATTTGCTGCTTTTTTTGTTGTCCATTTGGCAAAATCGCAAACTCACCCGTAGTAGGTAGGTAAAGCCAGAAAAAGGCTGCCTGCCCCGTTTGGCAAATTTCAAAATGCGGTGTTGTAGGGAGTGAAAGGAAAAATTCTCTGCCCCGCCGGTTGCCAAATTTCTCTTTTCCGCATTACAGAAGCAAAAGGAAATTTGAAAAAATCCCCGGACAGCGGGTAGCTGGCGGCCTTTCAAATGTATCTTTGGCGAAAGGAAAAAAGGCCGCGCACAGCGGGCTGAAAGCCCCGCCCTGTTCGCTCTATGTACGGAAAAACCCGGACAGGGGCAGTCTGCGGCTTACTAAGAGCAAGTATCGACCAGTGTACCAAATTTCGCTTTTCGCTCATTTGTCCCCGGTCAGATACTTGTTGGGGTTGCCACCCCAAACCCGCCTTTTGCGGCTTGCGCCGCTGAAAAAACTTGCCCCAATACTTGTGTTTTAGATAAAAATTGTCCGTTGCAGTTTGAAAGGAGTTGAGCCACCATGCCACACAAAACCTACAACACCCCCAAGCGGAAATGTGTTGTCAAGACCCGTCTGACCGAGGACGAGCGCAGAGCCTTTGAGGACAAATGCGCCGCCCTCTCCATGAGCCAGTCCGAGTATATCCGGCAAGCCGTTTTTTACAGCCGGATTTCTCCTGTTATCCGGGTGACTGCCCACAGCGAAGAAATGCTCACCGCCATATCTTCCCTTGTGGCGCAGTACGGGAAAATCGGCAGCAACCTGAACCAGATCGCCCGGTATCTCAACGAATACGGCGCACCCTACAACGCCCTGTCCAGTGAGGTGAGAGCCGCTGTTTCCGACCTTGCCGCCCTCAAATTCGAGGTGCTGAAAGTGATAGGTGAAGCCTATGGCAACGATCAAGCATATCAGCTCTAAAATGCCGACTACGGAGCCGCCGAAGCCTATCTCACCTTTGAGCATGACGAGTTTACCATGAAGCCCACCCTTGACGCAGCCGGGCGGCTCATTCCCCGGCAGGACTACCGGCTGGACACGCTGAACTGCGGGGAGGAAGATTTTGCCCTGTCATGTATCCGGGCAAATCTGCGGTACGGCAAGAACAGCAAACGGGAGGACATCAAGAGCCACCACTATATCATCAGCTTTGACCCACGGGACGCAGCCGACAATGGCCTGACCGTAGACCGGGCGCAGGCGTTGGGGCTGGCCTACTGCAAAGAGCATTTTCCCGGACACCAAGCCCTTGTCTGTACCCACCCGGACGGGCACAACCATAGCGGCAATATCCATGTGCATATTGTCATCAACAGTCTGCGGATTGCCGAGGTGGAGCGCAAGCCCTACATGGACAGGGCAAGCGACACCAGAGCCGGGAACAAGCACCGCTGTACCGCAGCCGCCATGCGGTATTTCCGCAGCGAAGTCATGGAGATGTGCCACCGGGAGGGGCTTTACCAGATCGACCTCTTGAACGGCAGCCGAAACAAAGTGACCGAGCGTGAATACTGGGCGAAGCGCAAGGGGCAAGCCAAGCTGGACAAGGAAAACGCTGTGCTGCTTGCCGAGGGTATCGCACCCCGACAGACCAAGTTTGAAACCGACAAAGGCCGTTTGCGGCAGACCATACGCCAAGCCCTTGCCACCGCCGCCAGCTTTGACGAGTTTTCCGCTCTCCTGTTGCGGGAGGGCGTGACCGTCAAGGAGAGCCGGGGGCGGCTGTCCTATCTCACGCCGGACAGAACAAAGCCCATCACCGCCCGGAAGCTGGGGACGGACTTCGACAAGGCCGCTGTCCTTGCTGTTTTCCAGCAGAACGCCCATAGAGCAGCCGCAAAGATGCAGGACAGACAGGAACACCAGCCGCAGCTTACTAAGGGCATACAGCGGACAAAACCCGCCCAAATCACCCCGAACCCTGACAGCCCGCAGCGGCTTGTAGACATAGCCGCCAAGCGAGCCGAGGGGAAAGGTATCGGCTATGACCGTTGGGCAAAAACCTTTAACCTCAAACAGATGGCAAAGACCATGAATTTCCTTTCCGAGCATGGTTTTGCCAGCCCCGAAGAAGTGGACACAGCTTTGGAAGCCGCCATTTCCGGGCAGCACGCCGCCGGAGAAAAGCTGAAAGAACTGGAATCCAGAATCACCGCCAACAAGGAACTCATGCACCAGATCAGCGTTTACCGCAGAACCAAGCCCGCCCATGACGGGCTGAAAACTGCCAAGAAGCCGGAACGATACCGGGAAGCGTTTCATGCAGACCTGACGCTGTATGAAGCGGCGTTGCGGTATTTTCGGCAACAGGGCTTAAAGAAGCTGCCCGCCGTTTCCAAGCTGCAAGCGGAAAATGAAGCCCTGATTTCCGAGAAAAACGGGATTTACACCGAGTACCGGGAGCAGAAAGCCAGAGCCGCCGAGCTGCAAAAGGTCAAATCCAACCTTGCCGCCATGCTCCGGCAGGAACGGACAAACGAGGCGCGTCGGGATCGGGAGCGGTAAGGGTGTTCCGTTTTGTTCCACCTACCCGGAAAGGGGTTCCATTTTGGACACCCTTTGCTATGGGAAATTGACCACTGAACTCCACCCCGAAATGATACCGAAACCGCACAAAAGCGTTCCCTATATCTGACCCTATCCGCAATACCACCTGCTTTTTCAAGGGGCATACAGAGGAAAATCCCCGAAAATGACACCGAAATCATACACCAAACGCCGCCTATCCGGTTACATCGATAGAAACGGCAGAAAGGAGCCGCCATGCCGAGAATGAGCAAGAAGCGCAAGGAAGAATGGGCGTTCTTCCTCAATGAGCGCAACCGTATCACCTACAATCCTCTTTGCCGCAAGTGCCGCCGCACCTGCAAGCAGAGTTTCCGGGCTATGATCATCGAGTGCCCGCCGTTTCGCTCCAAGCGGGCGAAGCCATGAAGCCGGACAACACGCAGGAAACCATTTATGTAGGGCTGGACACAGGCTTGCCGCCCTACCTGCCATATCCCCGGTTCCTGCTGAAAATGGACATTTCCCAGACCGCCAAGCTGCTCTATGCGCTGCTGTTAGACCGCACCACCCTGTCACAGCGGAACGGCTGGCAGGACGATCAGGGCAGGACATTCATTGTCTATCCCATAGCGGAGATTGCCGAAATGCTGGATAAGGGGCAGACCGCCATCAAAGCCGCCTTGAACGAACTGGACGCAGCCGGACTTCTGGAACGGAAACGGGCGGGATTTTCCGCAGCCAACCGCCTGTATGTGAAGCTGCCGCCATTAGTTCGGATTTCCGACCCTATGACAGTCGGAAAAGCGACCCTCATAAGTGCGGAAAACCGACCTACTGATGGTCGGAAAAGCGACTTTATGACGGTCGGAAAACCGACCCCTAACAACCTTACTATAAACAACCTGATAGAAAACCAAACAATGGGAGTGAGTGGAGAGCCGCACAAACCGTTTGGCAGATATGAGAATGTTTTTCTGACCGAAGCCGAGTATGCAGAACTGAAAGCCGAGTTCCCGGACAGGCTGGAACGGTTCATCGAGGAAATGAGCCGCTACCTTGCCGCCAACGGGAAAAGCTACCAGAACTATGCCGCCGCCCTGCGGATATGGGCAGAGAATGACAAAAGGACGCCCCGAAACAGGGTGTCCCGGACTACACCTGCAAGGAGGGAGAAAGTTTATGAACAAAATCGAGAATATCAATCTGCTGCCGGATACCGAGCCGGACAGCGGCGACTACACAGGCGAGGACGGTTTGCTGTACTGCGGCAAATGCCGGAAACCCAAAGAAGCCTATTTCCCGGAGGGCAAGACCTTTTTCGGGCGTGACCGCCACCCGTCAGAGTGCGACTGCCAGAGGGCGCAGCGGATTGAGCGTGAAGCCGCCGAACAGCAGCGCAGACACCTTGACACCGTAGAGGACCTGAAACGCCGGGGATTTTCCGATACCGCCATGCGGGACTGGACTTTTGAAAACGACAACGGCAGGAACCCCCAGACCGCCGTTGCCCGGTTCTATGCGGAGCATTGGGACACCATGCAGGCCGAGAACATCGGTTATCTCTTTTGGGGCGGTGTGGGAACCGGCAAAAGCTACCTTGCGGGCTGTATCGCAAACGCCCTGATGGAGCAGAAAATCCCTGTCCGCATGACGAACTTTGCTCTTATCCTCAATGACCTTGCCGCCAGCTTTGAGGGGCGCAACGAGTACATTTCCCGCCTTTGTCGTTATCCGCTGCTGATCCTTGACGACTTTGGAATGGAGCGCGGCACCGACTACGGGCTGGAACAGGTTTACAGCGTGATAGACAGCCGATACCGCAGCCGCAGGCCGCTGATCGTCACCACCAACCTGACCTTGCAGCAAATCCAGAACCCAACCGACACCGCCTATGCCCGTATCTATGACCGGCTGCTGGAAATGTGCGCCCCTGTCCGTTTTACGGGCGGCAACTTCCGCAGGAAACCGCACAAGCCAAGCTGGAACGGCTGAAAAATCTGATGAATGAGTGAAAGGAGTAGCCTATGGCAGATTACGAACAGACCACAAAACCAATCCCCGCCGCCCCGACTGCGTGACGAAAATCCGCATGGGTAATTCTGTCCTTGTCGTTTCCGGCTATTTCAAGCAGGACAGCACCGAAACTGCCATCGACAAAATGGAAAAAGTGCTGCAAGCCGAAGCCGCTGCTACACAGAAGCCGACTTATCCGGCATGAGCCGGGGGCATGGAAAAAGCGGCCATGCTTTGACATGGCCGCTTTCGCATTGGGTTAATACACAACTATCCGATATGGGGATTTTATCCACTAAATGCTTTGACTTATTTTTGAATTGCTTCTTCCTTTGTTGCAACAAAGAACACATCTTTCCCTTTATTGCTTTCAAAGATAAAGTCTTTCAGCGGCTTGCTGGTGTAATGTGAAAAATCCCCGTATATAGCGATTTTCCACCGTAATTGATAAACTTTTGAAGAATTTCTCCCGCCAAGCCGCTGCTCAAAATGAAGAAATCTTCAATGATGTTCTTTTTATCCACGACAATATACTTTGTGCCTGCTTCGTATTTGGCAGACATAAGCAAATCAAGCGCAGAATCGACATCAGTAATAATCATGCTGTCACTTGATACGGCAACCGCAATTCCGTTGCCACAATCAATTTTTTCAAACTTCATGCCTGTACCTCCTTCAATGAATTGCAGACAAAATCCCGCATTATCGTCGCTGGTAACGCTTTTCGTATTATAGCATGAAGTAAAGGGATTTTCAATTACCGTTTTTCATGATAATCCCTATGAAAAGAACGCTCTTTTTTATAAACTATAAAGAAGCAGATTTTACACTTTTGCCGCTATACAGACAGCCGCCCCATGTGGTATGATAAAATACGGAATAGTGGGGCTGGCTGTCGGAAACGGAGGATTTTATGTTAAGACAAGCCACCCAAAACCTGATTACCGCCCTTTATCCGAGATTGTCCCACGAGGATGAATTGCAAGGCGAGAGTAATTCCATATCGAACCAAAAAAGGATACTCGAAACCTACGCAAAACAGAACGGCTTTACCAATCTGCGCTGGTACACCGACGACGGTTATTCCGGGGCAAATTTCCAAAGACCGGGCTTTCAGTCTATGCTTGCAGACATTGAAGCCGGAAAAGTGGGAACCGTTATCGTCAAGGATATGTCAAGGCTGGGGCGAAACTACTTGCAGGTAGGGTTTTACACGGAAATGCTGTTCCCTCAAAAGGGTGTGCGTTTTATCGCTGTCAACGATAATGTGGACAGTGCCAGCGAGGGCATGGACAACGATTTTACCCCGCTGCGAAATCTGTTCAATGAATGGCTGGTGAGAGATACGAGCAAGAAAATCAAGGCAGTAAAAAAGTCAAAAGGCATGAGCGGCAAGCCTGTTACCAGCAAGCCGGTTTACGGCTATGTGATGGACGAGGACGAGAATTTTATTATAGACGAGGAAGCCGCCCCGGTGGTGCAGCAGATTTACCAGCTTTGCCTTGCCGGGAACGGCCCGACCAAGATTGCCCGTATGCTGACGGAGCAGCAAATCCACGCCGGGGACGCTGGAATATCAGCGGACAGGCAGCACCCGCCGTTACCACCCGGCTATGAGTGCAAATGGGCGACCAACACCGTCGTTCATATCCTCGAAAACCGAGAGTACACCGGATGTCTGGTGAACTTCAAAACGGAAAAGCCTTCTTATAAGGTCAAGCACAGCATAGAGAACCCCGTCGAGAAGCAGGCCATTTTTCGAGAACCACCATGAGCCGACCATCGACAAGGAAACATGGGAACGGGTGCAGGAGTTACGCAAACAGCGCAAACGCCCGAACCGCTACGATGAAGTGGGGCTGTTCTCCGGGATTTTGTTCTGCGCCGACTGCGGCCATGTGCTGTATCAGCAGCGGTATCAGAACAAAGACCGCAAGCAGGACTGTTACATCTGCGGCAGCTACAAGAAGCGCACCCGCGACTGTACGGCGCACTTTATCCGCACCGATCTGTTGACCGCTGGTGTCCTGGCAAATCTCCGGCAAGTGACCGAATACGCAGCCAAGCATGAGAGCCGGTTTGTGAAACTACTTGTCCAGCAGAACGAGATCGGCGGCAAGCGAAAGACCGCCGCAGCCATCAAGCAGCTTGAACAGGCGCAGGAACGCATTTCTGAAATCAGCCGGATTATCAAGCGGCTGTATGAGGACAATGTAAACGGCAAAATCAGCGACGAGCGTTTCATGGAACTGTCGGCTGATTATGAAGCCGAGCAAGCTGAACTGAAAAAGAGAGCCGCAGCCCTGCAAGCTGAACTGGACAAGTCACAGGCAGCTACCGTCAACGCCGAGAAATTTATGGGCATTGTCCGCAAGCACCTTGCCTTTGAAGAACTGACCCCCACTCTCTTGCGGGAAATGATCGAGAAAATTGTGGTGCATGAGTGCAGTTACGATGAGAACGGCACCCGCAGGCAGGACATTGAGATTTATTACAGCTTTGTCGGCAAGATTGACTTGCCCGAATAACCGCCCGACCTATCCGACACAATGGCCAAGTGCCGGATAGGAACGGCAAAATTTTTTACACTTCTAATGCTTCTTTATCACACATTAGCAAAGTCCCAGGGTATTAAGCAGTTCATGGCTAATTAAAGGGAACAAAAAGAAAGGAAAAGCACAATCCAGACGGTATCAGCGGCAGGCTACAAGAATAAATTGTGATTTCACAAGATGGGTGCTATAATGAGAGAAAAGCTCCTGCCGGGGCAGCCGCCCCGGTGGTATGGATAGGAAGGCAGGAAAGCAATATGCACATCAGCTATAAACCACTCTGGCATACACTGTTAGAGCGTGATATGAGAAAAGAGGATTTAAGGCTTGCTGCCGGTATGACAACGAATATGATTGCCAACATGAGCAAAGGAGGGAAAACACATCAGTATGGACACATTAGCCCGTATCTGTGAAACGCTGAATTGTGAGATTACCGATGTGATTGAGTTAGTACCAGACGAGCCTGCTTCCACAGGAGGTAAGGAACATGAGCGAATTGAAACCAAGAATAACAGAAAACGGAATTGATTATATCCTTGTCGGAGATTACTACATCCCAGACCTGAAACTGCCGGAAGAACACCGCCCCATTGGAAAGTATGGACGGCTACACCGGGAATATTTAAGGGAAATCCATCCAGCCCGATCGAACACATTGACCTTGACTGGGGAGTTATGGACATATCTTTCAGACCTGAACGAACAGGCACAGGAACGGTTAGACACCATCATGGAGCAGATGAAAATTGCCGAGGGCGTAACCGAGGAATTAAAGTGTACCCGTCAAATGGAATGGGTGCGGCGGTGCAATAATATCCACAATCGGGCAGAAGAAATTGTTTTGCATGAGATAATTTATTCATAATAGTATGGTGTCAGGATTATGACAAATCAGAGGTTAAAAGGTGCGTTATGTTAAAAAGCATAGGGTTATATTTTAGAAAAATAGATTTTCTGAATTTTGCAGTTGGAGCTATAATGCCAATCATTGTATTGTTTATAGTTTATTCATCAGTCAAATCAAATATAATTCTTCAAGACACTGATTTTTTATCACTGTTGATGAATCATAAAGGGAAATTCATATTTTACTTTTTCGTGTCCTTTATTGAAGAAGTTATTTTTAGAGGAATTATTTTTGGGCTGTTGCTGCAAAAACTGTAAAAATAAGTATTTGAGTTGCGTAATAGCTGCACTTATTTTTACACTACCACATATTTTTAATACCGATAATATTTCTGTTCTGGTAATGTTTATTTTTCCTTTTCTATATGGAATATTTGCCAATGAAATGTTTTACACTACAAAGAGTATTTGGATGCCCACAGGGTTTCATTGGTTATGGAATTATACAATAACAAGTTTGTTTCTTGTTACAGGAACACAAAGTTTCATATATGTACATATCATAGTAGCAATGATTATAATGATACCGTTGTTTTACATTGTTATTGGGAAAACACGCCTAAGTGGCGATTGATAGCTTACAGTTTATCGCTTTATACAATATCAACTGAATAACCACAGCACAAACCGCTGCTACATGGAAGCCAACAAACCATGCAACAGCGGTTTTTCTTTATCGTTTTTTCCTCTGGCTGATAGGCGTTCCCATTTTCTTTGATTTCTTGAGAATACGAATGAGCCAGCGAAATTCTTCATCTGACAGATTTTTATAGTTGATACCAAGCTGCTTACAGTAAAGGACAACCAGCTTTTCATCCCGACTGCCCTTGAAATTTTTAACCGCTTCCAGATTTTCTTTCAGTTCATCGGCAACGGTGGTCTGAGGTGCACTCTCGCTGTCCTTTTTATGGGCTTCCCGAATATCCCGGATAATCAGGTTGAGGTCATCCCGTACCATGTGACTGAAATATTCATCATCACTGATATGGGCGGCTTGCAACACTTTCAAATGGGGGTCATCTTCGCCGGGGCGATACCGTTCAATGATTTCATGCCGGACGGTATCGACAAGGGCGTTGAGGTTTTGAATCTGCATGGTGGCAATCCCATCCACATAAATCTCAATGTCCGCAAGAAACTTGATAAAGTCCTTATGGGTGGCAAGTTCGCACAGCAGACGGTTATTAATCCGACCGCTTTTCAGAAGTGCTACCATCTCATCACTCAAATGCAGCTCCCTTAATGGCGTGTTGATCTCCGCCCGGTTCTCTGTCCGGCAAAAGAGATAATCGAGGGACACCCCATAAAAATCTGCCAGCAGGATAAGATTACCATGGTTGATTTCTTTAAAATCATCTTTTTCATAACTGCCAAGAGCCGATTTTGAAATACCCGTTTGCTCAGCCAGTTCTTCCAGTTTTAATCCTTTGTTTAATCGTAAATCTTTTAGCCGTTCCTGTATTGTAGTAGCTCCGTTCATTGAAGCAGTTTACCCCCTTCTGACGACATTTATAACCGTTGAATCGATTATACAATATCAATTCCGCAATCGTGGAAATTTCTGATTTTTACACCGAATTCCTACTTTGTGGACATACGGCACAGGGCACAAAAATGTTCTATGATACAGGTAGTTCATCGATGGATTATTCCAATCGAATGACCAGCCTGTGTGGGATATGCTTCCCCGGCGATGTAGTGCCATGACTTTTGGCAGGGATGTGGAGGAACCCTGACCAAAACGAGCATACCAAAGGGAGCGATACGCCGCTGTGAGATTCAGGGGAGGAACGACACCGGGGAGAACTGGCGAACTGACACCGAAATGATACCGAAACACGACAATCTGATAGGGGGATAGTCTACCCTATCGCTGATACTTCGGGAGATTTTAAGCGGCTCTATGACCGTAATTTTGCCGAAAATCGCCCCGAAACCATACACGAAAACGGGAGGAAGCGCAATATGCCGAGAATGAGCAAAAAGAGGAAGCATGAGCTTTCTTTTACCTCAATGACCGGGGCGTGTCACTTACAACGAATTATGCCGGAAATGCCAGCATGGGTGCAAGCAGAGCTTCCGGGCGGTTGTGATTGACTGCCCCCGTTATTTATCCAAACGAGCAAAGAAAAAGGAGGAACACACCGAATGAATTTTGAATTTATGACGATAGACACACCATTGCCGCCCTGTATGGCATTTCCAAGAGCGTTGACAGGGTTTCCAGTCAGCAGCACCGCAAAGGTCATGTACTGCCGGATGCTGGACGCTATGCTATCCAAAGGGCAGGAGGACGAGAACGGAATCCTGTTTGTCTGCTTCCCTATCACAGCCATTGCCGCAGTCCTGTCCCGCAGCTCTATGACGGTCAAGCGTTCTTTGAATGAACTGGAAACTGCCGGACTTATCATGCGGGTGCGTCAGGGCGTGGGAGAACCAAATAGGATTTATGTGCTGATACCGGGAAAGGAGGACGCTGCCCTTGCCTGATACCTCAAAGCTGGAAAAGCTCAACAAGGAGTTGGAGAAAAGCGAAAAGAAACTGCGAAAAGCCATCAATGATGAAAAGGCATTGCAGCACCAGTTGAAGCAGCTTACCCGAAAGGAACGGACGCACCGGCTCTGTACTCGTGGCGGTATGCTGGAAAGTTTTCTGCAAGAGCCGGAACGCCTGACAGATGATGATGTCATGCTGTTGTTGAAACTCATTTTTCACAGGCAGGACACGCAGGAACTATTGAAAAAACTGTTGGAACGGGAGAAGCCGGAAACCGGAAAACCCTTAGTTTACTAAGGGCGCAATTATACACCACTCGGAGGATGGTGCATTGCGTTCTCCGAAGGCTCCTTGCCGGAGGGCTGTGATTTTCCGCAGTCATGGTCTGCTCCAAATCAAACAGGGGACGCTACACTTCCCCTGCGCTGGCTGCCGCCAGCTACCCTTTTGTGGACTTGCCATCTGGGAACACCTTGCCTTGCAAGCTGTTCCCAGCCGACAAGTTTAAACAATCTTAATAACATCACGCTATATTTCGATACGGTGTTGATGTATAATGAGATTATAAAACATTTATGATTTAGAAAAGAGGGCGAAGTATGCACAGAATATATAGTGCACTTATTGACATCGTAGCGGCTGCTATCTTTATTGTTCCACTACTGGCTTTATATGGGAAAATTTCTCTTCGCAGCTTGAAGCAAACGCTTATATATATTGTGTTTGCGTTTTATCTTGTGGCAGTTTTATCTCTTGTTGGTTTTCCAAGTGTGTTATCTTTGAATTTAGATTTTACAATCAATATCATTCCGTTAGTCGATATGATTTCTGATTTTGTAAATGCTTGTTTAAATGTTCTTTTGTTTGTGCCATTAGGCTTTTTATTGCCTATGTTATGGAAAAATACAAGGCAATAAAAAACACAATGTTATTTGCAATGTGCATGACTATTGCAATAGAGATTTCACAAATCTTTACTTTTAGGACAACCGACATTAACGATATAATTACAAATATGGTAGGTACATTAGGTGGTTATTTCATTGCCAAGCGGATTACAAAAAATTTTACACAGTATCCAGAATTAAATGCAGAAAATAAAGACTTGTATATTATCTGCGGAACAGTAATGTTAATAATGTTTTTACTACAGCCATTCACTGCATCCTTACTATGGGAGCTGATTTTGTGATTTACAAGTTCGAAATGCTCCCTAAATTTCTTAATAACTAAATACCAGCCGCCCCCAGCGGCACACCAGGCAGGAAATCTGAAAAGGTCTCCTGCTTTTTCTGCCCAAAATCGGAAAGGAGGAACACAAAATGCCCTGTCCACACAATCAAATCTCTATTGTACAGCGCAGCAATCGCCAGTCTGCTGTTGCCGCCGCTGCCTACCAAAGCGGCGAAAAGCTGTTCTGCGAATACGACCAAGAAATAAAGCACTACCCGGAAAAGCGTGGTATCGTCCACAACGAAATCATGCTTCCGGCAAACGCCCCAGGAGTACGCAGACCGCAACACTCTGGAACGCCGCCGAAGCGGTGGAAAACAATGGAACTCCCAGCTTGCAAGGCGGTGGGTGCTTACAATTCCAAGAGAGATACCACCCGACCAGTATGCTGTCCTTGTCCGGGAGTTTTGTGAGCAGCAGTTTGTTTCCAAAGGCATGATCGTTGACTTTGCCATCCATGACCCCATCCGCCGGGACACAATCCCCACGCCCATGTCTTGCTCACTATGAGGGCAATGGACGAACATGGGAAATGGCTTCCCAAGAGCCGCAAGATTTATGACCTTGATGAAAGCGGAGAACGGATAAAACTTCCGTCCGGCAGGTGGAAAAGTCACAAGGAGGATACGGTGGATTGGAACGACCAGAAGTATTGCGAAATCTGGCGGCATGAATGGGAGGTCATCCAGAACCGCTATCTGGAAGCCAATGACCGCCCGGAGCGTGGACTTGCGTTCCTATGCCAGACAGGGGCTTGATATAGTCCCTACTGTCCATGAGGGGAGCTGCTGTCCGGCAGATGGAAAAGCGGGGTATCCAGACGAATATCGGAAATCTGAACCGGGAAATCAGAGCTGCCAACAGCTTAATGCAGTCCATCTGGCAGCTCATCCAAAACCTCAAAGACTGGATTACCGAGCTGGGCGAAAAACGGAAAGAGCTGCTTGCACAAAAGGCGGAGGAAGCAACACTTCTTCCCAATCTGCTGATGAAGTATATGGCGATACGAAAAGAAGAACGGAAGGACTGGACAAGGGCTGGACAGAACCGGGGGACTTCACAGGACTTAAAGGCAGTCAGCGAAGCCCTGTCCTATCTCCGGCAAAAGGGGCTTTCCACTGTGGAGGACTTAGAAGCCTTTCTGGAATCTTCCGGGAAATCGGCAGCCGATTACCGCAGTCAGATGAAGCCAAAGGAAGCCCGCAGTAAAGTGATTGACAGGCTTCTTGCCAGCCGGACAGACTGCAAGGAATGTAAGGCTGTCTATGAGAAATACCAGAAGATATTTTTCAAGAAAACAAAGGAAGCGTTCAAACAGGAACACCCGGAGGTTGCCCGGTATGAAAAAGCCGCCGCCTACCTTGCCAAGCACCCGGACGATAAGGACAGCACCCAAAAGGAGCTGCAAGCGGAGCAGGAAACGCTTCTTAGCGAAATCGCAGAACTGAAAGTACCGCTGACAGAGGTACAGGAGGATTTGAAGAAGCTGCGGGACATCCGCTACTGGGTACGGAAAGCCACACCCGGCACAGAGGAAAGTAAAGAGCCGCCCAAGAAACAGCCCATCAAGGAAGTCTTGCAGGATAAGGCAGACGAGAAAAAGGCTCAAAGAACTGCCCCGGCACAGGCGAAACACAGACAACAGGATATGGAACTTTAACAGGCACTTGCCATTTTCAATCAGAGAATGTCAGGTGTTTTTTCTTTTTTCAAGGAGGGATAGATTTGAATGTATTTGAAGCTGTGAAGCAGTCCGTCACAACAAGACAGGCTGCGGAGCATTATGGAATCCATGTAGGTCGGAACGGGATGGCTTGCTGCCCGTTCCATAACGATAAGACCCCAAGCATGAAGCTGGATCGGCGTTACCACTGCTTCGGCTGCGGTGCTGATGGGGATGTGATTGATTTTGCCGCCGCCCTGTATGGGCTGGGAAAGAAAGAAGCCGCCGTACAACTGGCACAGGACTTCGGGCTTTCCTATGAGGACTGGAAACCGCCGGGAAGGCAAAAAGCCCAAGCCCCGGCAGAAATCCCGGAGGAACAGTTTCAGGAAGCAAAGAACCGCTGCTTCCGTATCCTTGCCGATTATCTTCACTTGCTTATGGCATGGAGACAAGACTACGCCCGCACTCCCGGAAGAAGCCTTTCATCCACGGTTTGTGGAAGCCTTACAGAAGCAAGACCAAGTGGAATATCTGCTGGATGTGCTGCTCTTTGGGGAGACGGAGGAAAAAGCGGCTTTGATTACGGACTACGGAAAGGATGTGATACAGCTTGAAAAGCGAATGGCAGAGCTTGCAGCCGCAGACGCAGCAAGAACTAAAAAACACCATGAACGCCATGCAGCCGCCCCAGAGCATTGAGGAAATCAAGGCGGGGCTGGAAACTACCGAGAAAGGCGGTGTCCGTCAGAGCATACGGAACTGCCTGACCGTATTCCAGCGTGACCCGCTGCTTTCCGGGGCTATCGCATACAACATCCTGACCGACCGCAAGGACATCATAAAGCCCATCGGCTTCCACAGGGAAAGCACCGCCTAAACGATACGGACATGAAGTATCTGCTTCTTTATCTGGAAGAAACCTACGGGCTTACCAATGAGAAAGAAGATTGATAACGCCATCGGGATTGTGGCGAATGAAAACAAGTACCATCCCATCCGGGACTATCTCAATACCCTTGTGTGGGACGGGACAGAGCGAATCCGTTTCTGCCTGCGGCACTTTCTGGGGGCTGACGCAGACGATTACACCTATGAAGCATTGAAGCTGTTCCTGCTGGGTGCAATCTCACGAGCCTTTCAGCCGGGGTGCAAGTTTGAAATCATGCTCTGTCTGGTGGGCGGTCAGGGGGCTGGCAAGTCCACCTTCTTCCGTCTGCTGGCAGTCCGGGACGAGTGGTTCTCCGATGATTTGCGGAAGCTGGACGATGACAATGTGTACCGTAAGCTGCAAGGTCACTGGATGATCGAAATGTCGGAAATGATGGCAACCGCCAACGCCAAGAGCATTGAGGAAATCAAGTCATTTTTAAGCCGACAGAAAGAAGTTTACAAGATACCTTATGAAACCCACCCGGCAGACCGCCCCCGTCAGTGCGTGTTTGGCGGCACTTCCAATGCCCTTGACTTCCTGCCCCTTGACCGTTCCGGCAACCGCCGCTTTATCCCCGTCATGGTGTACCCGGAGCAAGCCGAGGTTCACATTTTGGAGGACGAAGCTGCTTCCAGAGCCTATATCGAGCAGATGTGGGCAGAAGCGATGGAGATTTACCGAAGCGGCAGGTTCAAGCTGGCTTTCAGCCCCACCATGCAACGGTATCTCAAAGAACACCAGCGGGATTTTATGCCGGAGGACACCAAAGCCGGAATGATACAGGCGTATCTTGATAGGTACACTGGGAGCATGGTCTGCTCCAAGCAGCTCTACAAGGAAGCTTTGAACCATGCCTTTGACGAGCCGAAGCAATGGGAAATACGGGAAATCAACGAGATTATGAACCAGTGCATTGACCGCTGGAGGTACTTCCCAAACCCAAGAATGTTTTCCGAATATGGCAGACAAAAGGGCTGGGAGCGTGAAAACCCGGCAACGGACTTATGCAACCCGTCTGAAAAAGCAATGGATGGCTTTGTGGAGGTCACAGAACAGATGGAGCTTCCATTCTGAAAATGACAGCCCGTTGCACCCCCTGTTGCTATCCCGTTGCCGAGCCGGTTGCCGGGGAAAACCCCTTATTTCCGGGCTTTTCTCCCTTATAACAACCAAAACAACAGAAAAATAAAAGAAAAGTATAAATAGTAACCATCGCCAGATTGAGATTGTTTGCAAGGTCTTTTGAAGCCCGTTGCCGGACTTCGTTGCCGACACCCTCTGTCTGGCTATTTTCATGTATGGAGGATAACTGCCTATGGCAAAAAACAAAACAGAGATTCATGTTACAACGGTGTTTGACGGGGAACTGGACGCCACTGATGTGTTCGTCAGCTTGATTTCCCAGAAATACGGAAAGACAAATACAAAAGAATATCTTGCTAAAAAGAAAGATATAGGCTATAATGAAGATGAGGTTCAAAAGAGCCAGATACCGTCTGGATTGTGTGGGTAAATGGCTATGATGAACGAAATGGAATACAGAACAATCGGAAAGGCACTTGCCGGGGGCTATCGTGCAGCGGTCTATTGCAGACTGTCAAAGGACGATGACCTGCAAGGCGAAAGTGCCAGTATCGCAAACCAGCGTGATATGCTGGAAAAATACTGCGAAAAGCAGGGATGGAGGTTGTGGCAGTCTATCAGGACGATGGCTTCACAGGTCTTAATATGGAGCTCGGCTTCCTTTGCCTGTGCAGTTATTCATGGCTGCGGAGCAGACGGGTGTTTACTTCGCCCGCCTTGCATTTCTCGGTACAGTTGCAGACAGCCGGGGGCTGCTCGGTCTGTTCCTCCCCGATAATCGCCATAAGGTCGCTTTCGTCTACTTGATTTAGGAAGTGGACGGAATTTTCGCCCTCGGCTGCCCGGTCAACGATAATGTAAAAATAGTTGCCGCCTTTGCTTTTCACGACGATAAACTGCTTATCCTCGGCAGCGTCCCCGTCGATGTCGTCCACAAGGGTCATGTTGCCCTCCGTAAGGGGCTGCGGTTCGGTTTCCACGATTACGCCGCTGTCGTCGGTTTCTTCCGTCGGGGTCTGTGCATAGGCGGTAACGGAAAAGCCGCCCATAAGTACAAGGGCGGCGCAAAGTACGGTAAGGCTTGCAAGGATTTTATTCTTCATCTGCATTGTCCTCCTGTTCCTCATAGTCTGCGGGCATAGGGCAATGCCCGGAATACCGCCCCCGGAAAGCATAGCGGAAAGCTCATGCGGGGAAAGGCGCATGGAGCGCACAAGCTGTACGATTTGCAGGTTTTCCGCTTCGGTTTTCTGTGCTTCCAGTCCGCGCAGCCTGTTCTGATACTCCGTGATTTTCTCACGGGTCTTTTGGATTTCCTTGTCAATTCTTTCGATTTTACTCATTGCCATAAAATTTTCTCCTTTCGATTTTCAAAAATGTGTCAGTTCCAGTTCATCAGCCCGTAGCCCTTGATACAGGCATAGTCAAGGGGGCTCTTTATCTTGCAGGCGTCGCCGGAATTGCCCTCGACGGTATAGACGCGGCTTTCGTCCCTGCCGATAACAAGTCCTACATGGTCTGCGCTGCCGTCTAAATCCCAGTCAAAAAAGATAGCGTCGCCGGGGGCAATGTTTTCATAGCCCCGCGCTCCCCATTGTCCGTGAGAAGTAAACCACGGAATACCCTGCGACTGGCAGGCGGCAAAGCGCGGCTCGGAAAGTCCCATTTGCCCGTAGCACCAGGACACGAAACAGGCGCACCATTCCACGCGGGAATTAAAGCCGTACCAGCTCCAATACGGATAGCCGCCCACATTTCCGACTTGCCGTTTTGCAAGGTCAACGATAGCGGTATTGGGGCGCGTTCCGTTTACAAAGTCCACGCCGCTTAAATCTTCCGACGCGGAAGTGTCGGGAGAGCCGCCGCCAAAGATAAGGGGCTTGTTTCC
>SCPO01000038.1_pt1 | contig 136642 bp, 156 predicted proteins | sample 6106821 | NCBI WGS metagenome assembly SCPO01 (sample SAMN10720448, study PRJNA508395) | human gut metagenome | isolation source: Participant 2 stool, 0 month | host: Homo sapiens | collected 2017
GGCTTAATCCAACTAGAGCGATTATTACTAATATCTTGTTTTACATAATATTTTTGGTTATTAAATTCTACAGGAAAAACACGATGGTCTTTCTCTTGATCAATCATCCGATCGATATATTCTAATAGCATATCATTCATTATATCCTCCCTGTATATAGCACTTAATAATGTTAAAATCCCTTTTACATAATCGTTCACTTGTAGACGTTCTATATACAACGAATCTCCCAATCGTATAAGTTCTACATTATTCAACATTATTATGATTTATGAACTGACGCTGTTATATAAGTCGTCGCTCATATAAGTGTATGCAATCAATATGCTCATTATACTATAATTCTCAATTGATATCAAAACCAAATTTATTTATAAAACTAGTATTTAATAGAAGAACCCCCTAGCCTAAGCTAGGGGGTTCTTCTGGTAATTATGATAATAGGTTTAGATATAGGACAATGCTAGGACCAACTGAGGTCACGTCCTAATCAAACGAATTAACCTACGAATTTAGTCACTGCTGCAGTGTCAGTTAAGTGACGTTTAGGCATACCCATTTCATCAGGGGAGATGCCAAGAGCAAGACCCACTAATTGGGACATGTGCAAGATTGGCATATCTTTGCCACCGCCAACAACTTCTTTTGCTTCTTTTTGGAACATATCAAGTTGCATTTGGCAAAGTGGGCAAGGAGTTACTACGCAATCTGCGCCTTCTGTAGCTGCATCTTTGTTGATGGAGCCAGTCATTTGCATTACGGAATCATGCAGGGTATACAGCATGGAAACCACAGCAATCAAGTTTACGGGAGAAGTCGATTGGTGTAGCACCGATAGCGGAAATCAAATCTGCTAAGGATGTAGGCATTTGATAATCTTCGAAGCCCAATTCAGTTTGAGGACGAAGAATATGGCAACCATAGTATTCAGCTACACGTAAACCAGTTAAAGGTTTAACAACTTTAGCTTTCAATTTATCCAAACCGTAATCGCGGATCAATACCCATAAGAAATGAGTAATATCAGTTGTACCGCGGTATTGTTTACCGATTTGAGCTAATTTTTTATTAACTTCGTTCTTTTCTTTTTCGTTTTTATCAAGCTCGTTTTTAGCTTCACGAAGCATCAAAGTACAAGTGTTACATACAGTTAAAAGGTTCAAACCTTTTTCTTCTGCTAATGCAATATTACGTGCATTTGTAGCAAGTGTAATTTCTGGAGCGATATCTTGAACGTGGGACGCGCCGCAGCAAGTCCAACCGTCAAGCTCTTCCAACTCGATGCCTAATTTTTTAGCTACAGCAACTGTTGCTAAGTAATCTTCTTTGGCAGCGCTTTCAAGAACGCAACCTGGGAAAAATGCGTATTTCATTATTTGCTTACCTCCTCAGCTGCTTTCATAAGTCTGCGAACACCATCAATACCGTTTACAGGTTTTTGAGGTACTACAAGTTCAAATGGATTGATTTTGCTGTGTTTCCACAAACGTAAAGCATAGAATGCTTGTTTAGCGGAATCAACAACGCCATCAGATTTCAAGCTCATAGATACTTCTTTCAAGCGACCAGTTTTGTAAAGGTCGTCTTTGAAAGCAACCGCATGGCGAACGCCTTTGCTGTTAGTAAGACCAGCTTTAGTAGCTTCTTTACGCAAGTTAGAAATATCACAGCAGGTTTTAAGTGTTTAGGACAACGGGAGATACAGTTCATGCAGTGAACGCATTTCCAAAGACCGTTGTCAAATGCAGGTTGAATGTGAGCCATAGGTGCATCATCACGGCTATCCAATACGAAACGGTTAGCTTTTGTGAATACATATGGTTCTAAGAAGTCGTCTTCGCGAGCAGTCAATTTGTTACATTCAGATGCACAGCAACCGCAAAGGATACATTCTGTACCAGCAACGAATTTTTTGAAATCAGCTGGAGTTTGGCGAACAATTTTGTCACCTTCGTTGAATTCAGCTTTAAGGAAGATCCAAGGAGCAACCAATTTCAAACGATCAACTTTTGCTTCCCAGTCAACAACTAAGTCACGGATAACGCGGAAGTTGCCGATAGGTGCAATTGTTAATTCATCAGTACCATAACGTTCTGTTAATTCGTCAATTTTAGCTTCGCAACCAAGCATTGCTTCGCCATTTACGCGAACGGAGCAAGCGCCGCAAACTGCGGAACGACAAGCTGCCAAGAATGTTAATGTTGGATCTTGAGTGTCTTTAATTTTTTGAAGGCCCCAAAGAATTGTACGGTCAGCTTCATAGTCGAATTTGAAAGTCTGTACAAACGCGCGACCTTGTTGGTAACGGTGGATATGATAGGTGATTTGTCTCATCTTAGTACTTCCTTTCTTGTGGTTCGTATTTAGTGAACACTACGTCGCGTTCTGTTAATTCGTACTCGCCATTTGCACCCAATTTGATCAAAGAGTGTTTTAAGTATCTTTCATCATTACGTTTTGGATGGTCTTCACGGATATGAGCACCACGAGATTCACGACGGTGTAAAGCGCCCATAGCAATAGCTTTCGCTACTGTTAACATGGAACCGATTTCACAATAGTTTACGAATGCCATGTTGTAAGTACGTTCAGGGTCACCTACATAACAAGTTTTGTAATCTTCCATCAATTGGTCGATTTCTTTTAACGCTTCAGTGATACCTTGCTCGTTACGGAAGATACCTACTTTATTCCACATTGCATCAGCCAATGCATCGCGGATTTCAACTACAGGACGGCCGCCTTCACGAGTAGTTACTTCAGTGAATTTAGCTTCCCAAGCTTTAGCAGCTGCAGCCAATTCTGCATCTACGTTAGGTTGTTCATGTGTTTCAGCATAGTCAGCTGCACCAGGATACTTTACCGAATACTACGCCGTCAGCCAAGGAGTTACCACCTAAGCGGTTAGCACCGTGGATGGAGATACAAGAAGCTTCGCCGGAGGAGAACAAACCAGGCACTTCACATGCACAAGTTTTGTAGTCAACTACGTCGATACCACCCATTGTATAGTGACATGTTGGACGAATAGGTACTGGTTGTATTAATGGATCGCAATGTTCGAAAGTCATAGCCAAGTCACGGATACCATGAAGTTTTTCGATGATTACTTCAGGACCTAAGTGACGAAGGTCAGCTACTACATATGCGTTAAGACCAGAACCGAAACCACGACCTGCAGCGATTTCATCTTCGATTGCTTTCGCTACAACGTCACGGGATGCCAATTCCATTTTATTAGGCGCATATTTTTTCATGAAACGTTCGCCTTCAGCATTAAGAAGGTAACCACCTTCACCACGAACCGCTTCAGACATCAAGATACCAGTACGACCAAGACCAGTTGGATGGAATTGGATCATTTCCATATCTTTTAATGCATTACCAGCGCGGAATGCTGCTGCCATACCATCGCCTGTAGAAAGGAATGGGTTTGTAGTACGAGTCCAGAAAATACGACCTGCACCACCAGTAGACAAGATAATTGCTTTTGCTTTAATTTGCTCTACTTTACCTTCTTTCATGTTCCACACAACTGCGCCACCAACGTGACCGTTTGCGTCTTTAACAAGATCTAAAAGATACCATTCTTGTAAGAAGTGTACGCCTTCTTTCAAGCATTGTTCATAAGTAGTGTGCAAAATTATGTGACCAGTTTTATCCGCAGAGTAGCAAGTACGTGGATAGGATTGACCACCGAAGTTACGTTGAGCAATTTTGTTTTGCTCTGTACGAGAGAATGGAGCACCCATGTGGTCCATTTCAAGTACGCCTTCTGGACAACGAGAGCAGAAGAATTCGATCGCATCTTGGTCACCAAGATAGTCAGAACCTTTTACTGTATCGAAAGTATGCGTTTCAATAGTATCTTCAGCTGCTACGTTGTTCAAACATGCATTGACACCGCCTTGTGCCATTGCTGTTGCTGAACGGGTTGGGAAAATTTTAGTAATAAGTGCTACTTTTAAGCCTTTGCGACGACCAACTTCAAGAGCCGCGCGTTGACCAGCGCCACCGCTACCTACTACTAGAACATCAAACTGTTCCATAATGACCTCCTCATAACTACCTATTAATAAGAAAACTTGTTAGACTATCTCATTTCAAAAACTTATAAAAATTTTTGATAACCTAATCATTTTTCTTTCAAGAAAAACCTCATACTTATGCGATTTTTCTTATTTCTTTACCTATAATTATAGAGAGCATTTTTAGTCATGTCTAAACCCTATTATGCATAATTAATTTTGATTAATCTAATTGATAATTTATTTCACTTAATGTTTTTTAGGTAAAATTATGAGAAAAAAAAATTGTAATATGAATAATTTTCACAAGAACTTAAGGATATTACGAAAGTAGTTCGGTTCCGAAATTTTTGTATATTTTTATTTCTCCTAACACATATGCGATCCCCATAAATACTAGCTTTTTACTTTATCCCAACTGTTCATAATAATTAATATCCGTTAAATTCCTACTAAAACTACCTCGAATTTAACTATCGAAAGTCATCGTTTTTTTTCACTCATAACAAGCATTTATCTCTGTGATAATAATTATCACAAGTTTTTTTAGTGATTTCTTTCACATCATCCAAAATCAATAAAATCTTAGTCATCTATGCGCATACGGCAATCTTCGATATAGTTCATCTTCATTCATTAGTAGAATTCATTAACTTTCAGTATTTCACCATTTTTAGAGCTCCAAAACATGAAGAAGAGGCTTATAAACTCGCATAGACATTCATCTTTTGCTCATTCCCATTGTATAAGGTATGATAATAGATAAATAAGTTATATAATATTATATATATAGTCACCTTATATGGTGTTGTGGCTTTCACAATAAAAGAAAGCTTATATATATAATGACTATATTATAGTAGTTGGAGAGCTATATATTTAACTCATACATAAGGAGAACAGAGAATGAAAATTTTACTTGTAGAAGACGAAGAAATGCTGAATGGCATTACGGCCAAATATTTGCGTGCAGAGAATATGACTGTTGATACATGCTTCAACGGTCAACAAGCGATTGATTATGTTAACACATCTAGCTATGACGTTATCGTAATGGACATTATGATGCCGATCCTCGACGGCATTAGCGCTCTTGCACAAATGCGTAACGATGGCAATACAACACCTGTATTGCTACTAACAGCAAAAGATTCCTTACAAGATAAAGTAACAGGCCTTAATACTGGCGCTGACGACTATCTCGTAAAACCTTTTGATCTTGAAGAATTAACAGCTCGTATTTATGCATTGGCTCGCCGTAACGCGCGTCATGCACAAAACGACATCCATGTTGGTCCTCTTACTATCAATGTTCCACAACGTACAGTTAAACGCGATGGCGAAACGATTACATTGACAGCAAAAGAATTCGACCTCTTATTCTATTTAGCAAGTAACGAAAATATCGTATTGTCTCGTCAACAAATTCTTGACCATGTTTGGGAATATGATTATGAAAGCTACTCTAACCTCATCGACGTATACATTAAAGATTTGCGCAAAAAAATCGATACCGATGAGAATGTAAAACTCATTCAAACGGTTCGTGGAGTAGGGTATGTCCTCAAACTGAAAACTAACGATCCCCACCGGGATTTGACACCATGTCCGGGGCAGCCACCGATTTATTCAATCGGCTGCCCCTAACCTTTAAAATTATGTCTTGGTATACCATCTTTTTGCTCATCATTTTGATGGTTGCTTCCGCATGGATTTATGCATATACACATGAGTCCGATAACAAGGAAGTACGAGAACGTTTGCAGCAGCAAGCGATGATTATGGCTACGGATATTCGAAAGTTTAAACCCTATCAAGATAATACATTCTTCTTCGTATCCACCCAAGACGGTTATATTATTAAAGGCGCCTTACCGGATGGTTTCCCTAATCAAACAGTCCTTTCCTTAGGACAGGTTGGAGAAATCGCTGTTGGTGATGATACCTTCTACTACTACGATACTCCGGTTAACGAACCGAATTATCGTGGTATTTTGCGTGCCGTTACAAAGGTAAAAACAGCGTCTAAAAAGACTGAAAACCTTTTATACAGCTTACTATTAGGAGATGTCATATTCTTACTAATCTCCTCACTAGGTGGTTATCTCTTTATCAAGAAAGGACTTAAACCAGTTCGAACCTTGACCAAAACAGCTAAAGTTATCGGTAAGAACAACGACTTGAGTCGCCGTATCGACATTCCTGATCGCACTGCAAAGGATGAAATCTATGAACTAACTACTACATTCAATCGCATGATTTCAGGTCTTGAAGATTCTTCAAACCGTGAAAGACAGTTTAGTTCTGACGTTTCACACGAGTTGCGCACACCGATTGCGGTTATTAAAGCAGAAAGTGAATTTGCTTTAAAATATGGACGTACCGAAGACGATTTGAGGGAAGGTTTGACACATATCTTAGAACAAGCTAAGTTTATGACAAATCTCGTAAGCCAATTACTTGATGTGGCTCGCTTGGAGAATGCCCAAGATCTTACCTTTGCCCCTGTAGATGTATCAGGGATGCTGACGAATATGGTTCATGACTATACTCGGCTTTGTGCAGAAAACACAGAAAAGCAAATCTCCATAACATCTCAAATTGAGCCAAATTTACGCATGACGGCTCACGAAGTATCCTTGCGTCGAGCTATTACAAACTTAGTGGATAATGCTATTAAGTTCACAAATACTACCATCGATATTTCAGCAAAACTCGTAAATCATGAACTCGTTATTACCGTGTCAGATAATGGTATCGGTATCGAGCAAGAAAACCTAGAGCACATTTGGGACCGCATGTATCAAACGGAACAATCCCGTAACAAAAAATCAAATCACGGTATCGGCCTTGGCCTGTACTTTGTAAACAAAGTTATTAGCTTGCACCACGGCAAAGTAACAGCCACTAGCGAACCGCAAGTAAAAACTACGTTTACCGTGCGATTACCGTACAATCAAAGTGAAGAATAAACTAAAGGGACTGACCAATGGTCAGTCCCTTTGCTGTTATCTAATTTTATCCTACAAATTGTTGCCAGAACGGCATATACACATATTCTAGGAATGTCCATACGAGCAGACCTGCTACAGCACCAACGATAGCACCATTGATGCGAATCCAGCTGAGGTCGTCCTCTACCTTAGATTCGATGAAGTAAATAAACTTCTCTGTGCTAAGGCCACCGAGTACTTGGCGTATGATGGTTTCAATGAGGTCGTAGCCTTGTTCAAGGACATAGACACCTATATCGTGTAATGTAACTTCAATACGGTTTCTAAGGTCTTCAGATTGACCGTATACGGTCCACAATTCAAGGGCGATATTAACTAATACTTGAGCTGGTGTTTCCCCATTTTCATCCCCTACGAGCAATAGTTCTTCTACATACGGGCATAAATGGTTTTCAATGACAGATTCCCAGTCTTGTTCGCGAATCCAACGCTCCCATGCTTCATCGAGGGCATTACAAACTTCGCGATTATCTTCAATATTGCGAATTGGATCTACCCATTGGCGAAGCCATGCAGTCCGTTCAGGACTATTTGGTCGCTTCCAGTTTTCAAGCATAGCATAAGCCTCTTGAACGATAGCCTGTGCCAACTCATGGTAGTTCACCACATCGGTCGCTTCAGACATGGAGATGAGGAAATCAGACCAGAAGCCTTTTCTCTTTTTCTTATGAGCCTCTTCTGCTACAACCGCTGTAAGCCATGTCACCATAGCTGGATGGTTGATACGTTCTTGAACTACGTTCAACACCTGTACAACCATGCCTTCGTAGCGATTATGTTCACATAAATCGAGCAATACGTGTTTTAACACAGGTACGAGGGAGTGTTTTTCTAGCAAACCGCGAATGCGTTTCGCCCCCCACTGTGCCCATTCTTCGCTCGTTTGAGATTTCCATAATAGATGCAACCCTTGATGGATTACAAGACGCGCTGCCCGTTGCCCTTCCGGTGATAGCAAGAATTTTTCAAACAATGGAACAAATTCCACATTATTTAACAATACCTTGCAACGATCCTTGGTCAGCATCTTTGTCTCAACCAGCTTAATAACACCATTGATTAGGCGATCTTTATTTCTTGGAATGAGCGCCGTATGGTATGGGAAACCGAGTGGCTTACGGAACAAAGCAGTTACGGCAAACCAGTCGGCTACGCTACCGATAAGGGCAGACTGCACAGCCCAGTAAAGCGGCTGGTACCAGCTTTCAGAACCAAAGAAAAATTGACCTACGAAAGCAAAACAGTACAATAAAGCAGTCAAACCAAGAATACCATTTGCGCGCTGCCGCAAGGTGAGGGATTTCAAATATCTAATCATTTGAGCACCCCCTCTACAAAAATGGTCAAGCCGTAGAAGATGCCGCCTAGGATAGCCCCTACGAGGGAGCCGTTAATACGAACCATTTGAAGGTCATAGTACATCTTGCCGCGTACGATTTGGGTAATTTCCTCAGGTGAATAGCGAGATAGTTCCTGCCCCACCACCTTATCGATAAGAGGGTTCAATTTTTGTAACCACGGAATGCTACGAAGCAAGAAGAACCGTTCAAATGGCGCCTGCTTATCTGGGTTCAACAAGATTTCCGTACCGAGCACATTAAAGCGGTCCATAACGATGTCCATGAGGCGATTCCAATCTACAGTATCGCCGTCGATGAGCTTACCTTCCCATTCTTCGAGAACCGTTCTAATCCATTGGTCTTTATGTTCCTCGATAAATGCTTGCCATTCCTTATTAGTTTCCAAATTATTAAAGAATCGAATCGCTTGGCCCCATACGTAACGACCTAGCGCAGAATCGATGGACTCATTTTCCTTGAGGAATTGAACAGCCTTTTTCTGCACCGTTTCCACCAATCGTTCTGGTGAAAGCCCATCCCCACCAAAGGCAATAGCCAGTTCGCGGAAGAAGGAATCCTTCGTATAGGTTTTCATAATGTCTAGCATGACGCGATACAAATAAGGGTACACCTGATTCGATGCGATAACACGCTGACAGGTACGGTTAAAGTAGAGCCAGAAAATACTTGCTGTTTGGCGTTCTAACATGCAGCGGCCAAACAAGATAACGAGAGGCGTCGCCTTCCAGTTCGTAACACCTTTATAAACAGCCTTGTTGATTTCTTGACGCATAGGCTCAATATCCATATGGGATAAGACTTGATTACCTACACCATACAAGATTTCTTTAATCTGACCTTGTCCTACATCACTCATGCCGTATTCAATGATACGAACCATGACACGTTCTTTTTTGATGGCATAATACATCTGCGGCACACGCAGCAACTCTTCACTGAGCATGGTACGCCCTATTTGAATGAGGCGCTCCTTGCTACGCGGCAAGATGGCTGTCTTAAAGGGAATCCCCAAAGGCTTCGTAAAGAGTGCCGTTACCGCATACCAGTCCGCCAAGCCACCAATCATGGCCGCTCCAGATACGTGCATGATAAACGCCCAGAACGTATCCTGTCGTTGTGGATATGCAATTAAAAATATAATAGCCATGACAACCAACAGGGTGGTTGCCACTGGTTTAGTTTTCATCATCACTTGATCCTAACTTACTGAATTACGTATATAGACTCTCCCCATATAACGTAGTGACCTCTAGTGTCACGGACTTTCACAAACTACAAACGGTGAAAGTAGATTTAGAATGTGCATTCGTCGCCATCTTTTTGAGGCGCCCAAATCGGCACATCTCCAAAGAGGGCCTCAAAATACACGGACGGAGTCCATAATGGACCATTTAGATGCATCGGAATAAAGGCTTTTTTCACGTCTACGTGGCGTAAAAACTCAATGCTGCCCCACTCCATAGCGTCTTCGAGACGATTATCGACAGGGAACATCGCCACATCTACAGACAAGCCTTCTAGCTCCTTAAACTCACGCCAAGCCATACGCTTTGCATCTGCATTATTTTCTGGTGTATCACCAAGCCAATGCCACCAGTTGAGGTCGCCTGCATGGAAGATAGAATCAGAGTCGATATTAGCCGTATTTGTCTTTACGTAGAAAGAACCGCCTTCATCGGTGCTACCATACATATGGATGCCTACATCATCAAGTGTGGCATCTTGGCCAGGGCGCATAGTAATACATTTTTTCACCTTACCCTCTAATGGTACATCTTGATGGCAAATATAACGAGTTTGAGGACCATCAAACTCCGTAATAGACGGATTGAAGTGGTCCCCATGAGTGTGGCTCACAAAGAACCAAAGCTCACGACCTCGTTTAGCTAATTGCCAAACTATATTATTAGGATCTTTATAATAATCAAACACATAGCAACGCTTGCCATCATCTACGACAAAGCCGCTATGAGCTAAAAAAGTAACATCTAACATTATTATCAATACCTCTAGTTTATTGAGAATTTATATCATTCGTATTGTTTATTATACCATATTTTTATAAAGACAGGGCATGAATAATAGCGATACAGTTTAGAACAATTCTCTTTAAATGCGACCGGAAGATTTCATATAGTCAATATATTGGTTACCCCAAGTTTCAAGGGATACTAGAACTGTTTTAAAACCTGCCCCCACTTCGGTAAGGCTATATTCAACCTTTGGTGGAATCGTACCGTATACTTCACGGTGTACAAGGTCATCATCCTCTAATTGGCGTAACGCTCTAGTAAGTGTTGCTTGTGTAATTGGGTATAAGCGGCGCTCTAATTCACGGAAACGCACAGGCCCTTCGGATAATTCGTGCATGATCAACAAAGACCATTTGCCGGCTAATAACTTTTGACTCGTTGCAAAAGGACAGCGGCCCACTAAATCATGAATATTTACGAGTTGCTCTGCCATTGTAATTCTCCTTTTCTATATAGCTTAAGTAGCTCGTTATAACAAAGCTAAACCTCTATAGCTAAGCTCAACTATATATAGCTATACTACTATTTCCATTTCAAGATTAGAAATATGTCTTTCTAATGTAGTTCAAATCATATCACAAATTTATCGTATTGCAAGCATTTTATAGTATCATTTTTTAGGGTACAAACATTTTTTTGAAAAATTTTTAGTCAGTATTTATCATAATTCTATCACTTTTGATAGTACCTATCCAAAATAATTCTGCTATTCAAAATAATGGCACACCTATATAATGAGGATATCAAGTAACAGGAACGCCGTGAAGGCACCATCAAAGGCTTACAGCCAAAAGTATTTAATCAAACCTACAACTCAGGCTCCCTATCGATGACAGGATTTATTTTTGAAGATGCAGAATAATAACTTACATACTAATACTATAAAATCTATACATACAAAAAATATATACAAAAATGGCTTGTACCTATGGTACAAGCCGTTTTTACGTGTCTATTATTTTTCAAGGTAAGATTTTAACTGATTCGGCATGTTTTTTCTCCTTGATTAAATTATAGCAGTTCATTAATGAAGGATTCCATTTCAGCCGGTTTTACAACAGGTTCAAAGCGCCCTACCACCTTGCCTTGCCGGTCTATAATAAATTTAGTAAAATTCCACTTTACTTCATCATCATTAAGGTAATTAGGATCAATACCATTAAGATAATCCGTAAGCATTTCTGTCTTATCACTAGGTGGAAAACCTTGGAATTTTTGTTCTTGAATCATATATTTAAAAAGATCTAATGCACTTTCACCGCGCACATCTGCCTTTCCCATAACTGGGAAGGTCACACCGTAATTTAATTTACAAAATATTTGAATTTCGCTATTAGAACCAGGTTCTTCTTCCCCAAATTGGTTAGACGGAACAGCAATAATTTCTAGACCTTGGTCTTTATATTTCTTATAAAGCGCCTCTAACCCATCATATTGATGAGTAAAACCACATTTACTAGCAGTATTAACAATAACAAGCACTTTACCTTCAAAGTCTTTTAAGCTTTGCTCTTCACCAGCTTTATTGAGTAAAGAGTAATCATATACAGTCATGATATACCTCCTAAAAATAGAGTGTATTTGCACTTTCACAAGGACAAATACACTCTATATAACTACCCTAGATAGAGCTTTAACATATTACAATTATTATACTAAAGAAGTCTTATTAACCGATACTATCCCAATAATGTTTTCACGTCATAGCCAAATTTAGCTGTTGTTTCAGCAGCTGTTTTTTGCCATTCTGTAGGTGCTGTGCCGTCTTTCTCAAGGAAGAATCCAGAGTCAAGATAGCGGATAATAATATAGTTGGAATCTTTTTGATCAAAGCCATTACCACGACTGAAGTCGATACCATGGCCTGTATTGCGCGTTACAATGGCTTCCAATAATGGCAACGTAATGGCATTCAAAGTGATTTTCATATCAGGGAGAATCAAACATCTTTTTAAGGAAAGAACTAGGCTTTTCTTCCTTGTATACTAAAAGCTTACTAATCGTGCCATTAGATGCACATACTACGCGGTGGATTTCATTAATAGGAATATCTACCTTGCCATTAGAGATAACGCCGTTTTTAATGGTAATTTCTCGTTTACCCATAAAGGAAGAGTCTAATGGCAATTGAAGAGTATCTAAGTTCGCAGGAAAATCTGCGGTCAATTTATTTCGAGCAAAGGCTGTAAGAATCGCTTTTGTTTCACGAATATTATGACCAATGTTAGATGCTGTACGGTCCGTATCTAAATCTTGGCCTTCTATATTTTTCCAATTATGGTCTCTAAACATAATCGTATAGTTACTATTTGAATTTAGATATCTTGTAAGATATAGCTCATTTACATCTTCAAAATCAATGTCAGTTATAACCTGTCCATTTGCATCTTTGCAAAGTACACCATTGTAACTAATAGTTAAGGTACGATCATTACTTTCAAAAACAACAGGATTTGTGTCGAATACAGAAATCATAGCCCTCTCCTTTTCACGACTCTAAACACAATTACACTTGTGCATATCAAGTGTATTCACGCAAGCATTGATTAAATATATTAATCAAATACTATCAACTTAATCATACACCTTCTATATAAGTTTAAACAACTACTATATTTTTCTCACACTCATATTCTAAATTATCTGACAAACACTAGATGCTTTCACCAATATATTTACAATAGATATATTTACAAAAGATATCAAACAATATCTGTATAAAATCAGAACCACCCGTAAAACGGGTGGTTTGCTCACGGGCTATAAGCCCGTAGTACTACAGCGTCTAAAGGCGCTGGCTTTCACTACGTTCAAGCCGCATAGCCATTGACTCGTAACGGTCCCCTTAAAGGGGATATGTATTACTTGCTACCCTTAAAAGGGTCCTCATATTCTTTTACACTAAGTTTATCTTTCATTTGGTCATGTAACTCTTGCTCACGTATATATTTTTTTACGGTGGCTTCATTTAATCCTACCGTACTTACATAATATCCCTCGGACCAAAAGTGTCTATTTCCAAATTTATACTTTAAGTTTGCGTGTTTATCGAACATCATTAGCGCACTTTTACCCTTTAGATATCCCATAAATGATGAAACTGATATTTTAGGTGGAATTAACACTAGCATATGCACATGATCTGCCATAAGCTCCCCCTCTATAATCTTGACGCCCTTATATTCACATAAACGTCTCAGTATTTCACGTAAACTATTTCTGTATTGATTATATATAACTTTACGTCTATACTTAGGTGTAAATACTATGTGATATTTGCATAACCATTTTGTGTGCGCAAGGCTCTGTGTCTTTGTTGCCATATAAAATCACCTTTCTTTTGTATATAATGCGGCTTGAACACCTACATTATACTTAAGCAAGGTGATTTTTTTGTATAACTTTCGTTGCCGCACCCGCATAGCGGGTGGTTTTATGATTCGCGACTACGTCGCGAACCAGTCTAAAGACAATAACAAAAAAGCTGATTCCAAAGAATCAGCTTTTAGTGTTTCATTGAAGCACTTCAAATGAAGTTATTGTGGAAATTAGATGCTTTCAACAGCAGTGATTGCAGCAACCTCTACAATGTCTTGAGCGGAGCAACCGCGGGAAAGGTCATGGATAGGAGCAGCCAAACCTTGAATCAATGGACCAATAGCTTCAGCGTCAGCGAAGCGTTGAACCAATTTGTAACCAATGTTAGCAGATTGAAGATCAGGGAAGATCAAGATGTTAGCTTTACCAGCTACCTCAGAGCCAGGAGCTTTTCTTTCTGCTACGGAAGGAACGATGGAAGCGTCCAATTGTAATTCGCCGTCGAATTTGAAGTCTACATTACGTTCTTTCAAAATGTTAACAGCTTCTACTACTTTGTCTACTTCTGGAGTGGAAGCGGAACCTTTAGTGGAGAAGGACAACATGGATACGCGAGGATCAGCCATACCAACAACTTTGCGAGCTTTTTCTACAGTGGATTCTGCAATATCAGCTAATTGTTCGCTAGTTGGGTTAGGCAATACGCCACAGTCGGAGAAGATGAGCACGCCATCATCACCATATTCTTTTTTATCTGTGAACATAACCATTGTGGAAGATACAGTTTTAAGGCCTGGTTTAGTGCCTACAACTTGTAATGCAGCGCGCAATACGTTTGCAGTTGGGCAAGCGGAACCAGCAACCATGCCGTCTACTTCGCCAAGACGAACAAGCATAGCGCCGAAGAATAAGCAGTCGCCTTTCATAGTTGCATCAGCTTTTTCAGGAGTCATACCTTTTTTAGCGCGCAATTCTACGAATGTATCAACCATTTCTTGGTAACGAGCGTAGTTAGCTGGATCGATGATTTCAGCACCTTCGATGGATACGCCAGCAGCTTTAGCAGCTTCAGCGATTTCAGCAGGGTTACCTACTAATACAGGTGTACAGAAACCTTCTTTTAAAATAGTTTCAGTAGCTACCAAAACGCGTTCGTCTTGGTACTCTGGCAATACGACTTTTTTACCTAATGGTTTTACTTGGTTTTTCAAATTTTGAATTAAATCCACGATTTTTGCCTCCTTAACATTGGCATTACGCCATATCAATACTATTATTATAGCAAATTCAACTTATTGATTAAAGCAAAATTTATTTCTTAGCCTATCATTCCAATTTTACGCTTTTTAGTGAAAGTTGGAGTACATTCCCACTTCTCCAATTTTTACCTATCAACTTGGAATCTATTCCAACTTTGACACTTTTTTATGACTAATTTGGATTCTATTCCAACTTTTAAAAGAATATCACGTGAATAATATTATAAGAAAGTATTGGCTTCAATATATTAAAAAGCTACAATAATACCAAGACATTACTATACTAGTTATCAAGAATATACTACTTTGAGTCCCATTCAGGAGGAATCATGGCGAATACAGAAACGACAATCAACGCAGTTATGCATCCTCAACCCAACGAAACGCCCATCGATATTGAAAAGACTATCAAAGCCTTAGAGCGAAATAAATTTGTAGTTCATTATTTTGAAACGGCCGCTGAAGCCGTTTCGTATCTAAAAAAACGCATCCAAAACAAATGTGTAGCCATCGGCGATTCTCGCACTTTATCAGAAATAGGTGTTCATGATGCTTTATCTGAGGTTAACGAGGACATAACAGACATTCAGCGACCCCTGCCCGGTGAAAGCTTCCGCGATACGGCGTTACGCACCATGGGACGCGATGTATTTCTCACCTCGGTAAATGCCCTTTCACAAACGGGAGAGATGGTGAATATCGACGGCACAGGCAATCGTGTGGCAGCCTCCTTATTTGGCTCCCAAGAGGTCTTCTTTGTATTGGGTATTAACAAGATTACCCCAGACTTAGCCTCCGCTATTCATCGTGCAAGAAATGTAGCAGCCCCACTTAACAGTAAGAAAAACAAAAAGAGCTCTCTCAATCCATGTGCTACCTTGGACGAAAAATGCTACGACTGCGGCTCTCCAGATCGTATATGTAATGCCTTAACTATTTACTATAAAAAGATGCGCAACATGCAAACCATGGAAGTCATTATCATCAATGAATCTTTAGGCTTCTAATAGCTTGTGGACCATTGAGAAAGTCTTGAACACTTAACTGCCCTAGTCCATTGACGACTCTATAAATCGTAGACCATCTAGGGTCGATGGCACCACTTTCAAGATCACTTATATAAGATTGAGCTAGACCTGATTTATCTGCTAATTGATACTGTGTCATGCCTAATTGTCTGCGCCAAAGTAAAATCAACACACCGAGTTTGTGAACTTCTTGTCGAATTTGTAAATCTCGACAACAAATGATAGGATTCATACCAACCTCTATCTACTTTCACACTCAACACATGCTTATGACCTAACTATAACGATTAACTGTTGGCGCTGACTAGTAGCAGTTGAAAAGCGATAACGTAAAAGCCTTAATAAAAACTAACATCCACAGTAGTTCTATTAAGGCTTTTTTCTACGTCTATTAAGTTATGTCCGATTTCATCAATTCGTGGAATTTTAGTATATCTAGAAAGAGTTAAGGCTAAAAATACAGGTATTGCACGCAACAAACTCAGTGTTTATAAGCATTTATCGTGACTTCTATACATTATCTATACAGGAAAGGCAAATTTGAATTCTAATATCATCCTGTATTAGCCTACATCATAATAGGTACATATATGCATTTCCGCTCCACTTTTACCTTAATCTGAAAACAATAATAAAACACTGCTAAAACAATATAAGGATTAAGACCTTATAGTAAAAAAATATTCAAATCCTTATAGTAAAAAGGGCCTATACTAAGTATAGACCCCTTTGATTATCTCTATAAGATTATTCAGTAATGCTATCTTGCGCTTTTTTGATTTCCATGTATTTAACCATGCCGTCAACAGCTTTTTTAGCTTCACGCATAGCGAGTACTACAGTAGCAGGTTTATGTACTACGTCACCGCCAGCAAATACGCCTTTACGGTTAGTCATACCATATGGATCCTCTGCAGTAATGATGTAGCCTTTATCGTCTACTTGTAGGTTATTACCTTCACCGATGAGACGAGCATTTGGTTTATGACCAGCAGCGATGATAATTTTATCTACAGGCATAACTTGGAAGTTACCTGTGCCGTGGATACCTGCACCATCGTCGTTAAGCGCCATCACTTCGTATTTGAAGCCTTCTACTTTATCTTTGCCTTCTACAGCTACTGGAGAAGCGAACCATTGGAATTGAACACCTTCAGCACGTGCTTCTTCGTATTCAGACAACAATGCTGGCATTTGTTCTTGACTACGACGATACGCTACAGTTACGGATTCGGCGCCTAAACGTACACATGTACGAGCCGCATCCATCGCTACGTTACCACCACCGATGATAATGACACGATCACCTTTTTCTCACAGGAATTAGAGACTCATCAAGATCCCCGTTTTCTACTAATTGTACATTCGTCAACAAGTACATCGCTTGGAATACGCCGTGTACTTCATCGTTTTCCATACGTACTTCTTGAGGAATATGAGTACCAGTACCGATAAAGATGGAATCAAAGCCTTCAGCAAAAAGATCATCCAATGTTTTATCTTGACCGATAAATATATTACATACGAATTTAACCCCTAAACCTTCAAGACGAGCGATTTCACGACGTACAACAGATTTAGACAAACGGAATTCTGGAATACCGAATAAGAGTACGCCACCTGGTTCAGATTGGCCTTCAAATACAGTTACATTATAGCCAAGCTTAGCCATATCGCCTGCTACGGACAAACCTGCAGGACCAGAACCTACTACAGCTACATTACCAAGATTTTGTTGGATTTTCTTAGGTTTGCGAAGTTCATTGATACTTTCAAAGTCAGCAGCAAAGCGTTCTAATTTACCGATATTAATAGGCGGTTTTTTCGCCTTGTTCATAATACAATTGCCTTCACATTGATTTTCACGTGGACATACGCGACCACAAATGGATGGCAAGTTGGTCCGTTCTGCCAAAATATCGTTGGCTAAACCAAAGTTACCGTGTGCGATGGCTTGGATGAAACGAGGAATTTCGTTTTCAATAGGACAGCCCATTTGGCATAAAGGTCTTGGACAGTTGAGACAACGTTTCGCCTCAGCGAGCGCTTCCTCCATCGTATAATCCGCATCAAAATGTAGTGGTTTTAATTCGTTACTCATGGCACATGCCTCCTAACAAGGATCCAGTACTATACTTATACAGCGTTGCATGCACCTAAGCATTCCGATGAGCCCTCTCACATAGGGATGCCGCCACATGCTGCTAACATTTATCTTTTGTAACCATTCGATAGACGTGTGGTCACTGGTCAGACACACACTATTCTATAGTATATTCTAAATTGTGAAAGTCCCAACAGTCAAGCAAATATAGCACCTTTTGTATACCAATATAGCCCCTATTCATGCAAGGATTGCATAGAAAAAGAGGTGCCCATTTTAATCGTTTACTATTTGCCTTTAAGGGTACGATTGAAGAGGTCATTAATGATATTTACCAAAACTAGTGTCAACTTTTGCATAATCCCGTTAACATGTATACTAATAAGAGATACATAAATAGTGAAATAGTTCCTATCTTGGCTTGAAGAAGAAAAACAGCTATTAAAAGAACAGCTCCACAAGTAATATTCCAATGAATTGAATATTTCAAGGAATTAAATATTCATTATACGAGGCCAACTATGAATCCAGCCGAATTTACATCTACTTATTATATCGATCGCCGTGGGTCGCACTCCCGCAAATGGGACGGCCAACATTTAAAATTTAATCGCACTGACCTATTGCCTCTATGGGTAGCAGATATGGATTTCATGCCACCCTCCATGCATACAAGAGGCTATTTGTACCTATGTGAAAGCAAATCCTTTAGGCTACACCATGACAAATCCCAAGTATCTTGAAGCAGTGATAAATTGGTATAAGCGGCGCCACAACTGTATACTTTCTAAAGACTGGCTCACCAGCGCTCCAAACGTCATTACAGGCATTATATGGTGTATCGCAGCTTTCACAAAAACAAATGATACCATCGCAGTCCTCACGCCCGTATATGGAGCATTTGATGCGAGTGCCAGCGATGCTAAGCGCCCTATTATTGCAGTCCCTATGAATCGCAATGAAGATAACCGGTATTCTGTTGATTACTCGGCCTTTGAAGCGGCTATCGTTAAACACGATGTCAAAGTATTCATTCACTGCAATCCCCACAATCCAGTGGGCCATGTATGGACTGAAGACGAGATGGACCAGCTATTTAGCATTTGTAAGCGTCACGGTGTACTCATCATTAGCGATGAAATTCATCAGGACCTCGTTGCGGGCCCTCTTCCTTTTACCTCTGCCTTAACCGTATCTAACGGAGCCTACGCAAACAACATCATCGCCATGTCTTCTCTGTCAAAATCGTTTAATATGGCTAGTTTGCACCATGCAGAGGTCATTATCCCTAACGAAGATCTACGACGCCAGTACAATGCATGTAAAAGCCTTATGTACCATACTGATTCCGACGTCATCGCCGAAGCAGCTATTACAGCGGCCTACACACATGCAGAAGCAGAAATGTGGCTAACGGATTTGCTCACCGTAGTGAAAGAAAACTATGAGTATATGTGCAGCCAACTCCTGCACGCGCTACCTGAACTTCGCATCAGCCCTATGGACGGTACCTACTTAGTGTGGATTGATTTTGGCGCCTATGTGAAAGCTGAAGACATGCATAATATATTTGAAAATCAATGTGGTATCGCCCCTAGCTTTGGCGAATGGTTCGGTGGTAAAAGCTACGCTACCTTTGTGCGGCTCAACTTAGCAACGAGCCTAGATAATATTAAAATTGCTACAAATAGTATGATTCAACACATACATCCATAGGATGTATACTATAGTGCATGCTAAAAAGGCTGCTCTAGCATCATTCAATGTTAGAGCAGCCTCTTTCTGTTATTAGTTAATACTATTAGTTTATACAACATATCGATATTGCAGTTCACATATGTTTGTATTCTAATTCCACCGTATTGCACGATTGGCATTACATAGGATTTTATTTAATTCTTGCGAAGTGTTCCTTAGCAAATTGCATATCTTGTACTAGTTCTAATGTGCCAAGGTAGTTATTGTTTTGATCGCGTACCGCCATGTAGTTTACATAGAATGGACGACCTACCTTTTCAAGCCAAACTGCCACGTTATCACGTTCACCATTGCGGAAGGACTCGATGATACCACGTACAATTGGCTCTACCTTTGGAGGATGGCAAGAGAACACATCTCTACCGATAGCTGTTGTAGGGCGTTTGAATACCTTTTCACCATCATTGAAATAACGGTTAATATCTACATGGTCAACGAAAGTGATTTCCATCGGCATTGTATTAAGCATAGCGTCTAATTGCTCTAGCGTTAAGCTACCACCGATTAAAGCGATAGTATTGCTATCACCACTTGTCGGTGCTGCTTTAGCAGCTAGTGCAGACTCAGCCTCTGCCCAAGCAACGCGTTCTACGCCGAAAATCTCTTCGTATTGTTCAGTATCTTTGTAAATTTGGTACCATTCTTCAGTACTAAAGTTCTCTGCACAGATTGGGAACAAGATATTTTGCTCTTTGTAGATCATCTCTTGAGCACGTGTAAGAAGACCATCAAACTCTTCGTACCAAGCATCATCAATAGACTCAGCACGAGCTAGACGACCAAAGCCATCGCGAATATCGCCATCAACAGTCCACATAACCAAGGATGGACCAGAGATATCGTAAGCTACTTTCAAATGAGGATATAAAAGATCGCCCTTCTTAGCGTAGTGAATAGATACTTGGCGTACTTCGTTTACATCATCTACGGTAGCCGTTTTGCTAGCCACTTTAACCTTTGTAGCTTCAATCAAAGCATCGAGAGCTTTGTTTTCTTCTGTTAAGCGGTTAAGCGGATGACCTACTGTTTCCACTAAAGTTACTACGCTTTGGCTTTTTTCTTGTGCTTCTAGTACAGCCTCTACCTTAGCGTGTTCCGCATCCATTTGTTCATGGATAGTGGAGCCGTGGAACAAAGCAGAGTGAAGGTCACATAATTGTTGAACCTCAGCCAATGGCGTACCTTCACGCATGAGACCTTGCTCAGCTTTCATGATTTCACTAGCCTCTACATGAGCAAATTGACTAACAAAATCTTCACGAACCGCACCAAGCTCCTCACCTGTACCTAAACGTTTCAAGAAGCTTTTTAATTGCTCTACGCGCTCGCTATCTTGCACGGTATCTTGAACTGAATCGTCAGTTGTATTTTCGGAGTTTTCCTGAGTCTTAGATGCTACAGCATTAGCAGATGTTTCTACAGACTCAGCCTTCACAGCTGTAGCAGCTGCAGTAGGTGCAGTAGGTGCAGAATTTACAGCAGCTACGCCGCTAGGAGGCATGCTCGCACCTTGAGTGTCATCGCCAGATAAGTTTGGCATTTCACCAGTCAAAGTAAAACCAGCTTTCATGAAAGCGCCTACGATATCGACCATGGATACGCCTTTCATCTTAGCCCCTTTCGGGATAGTCATGATTTTACCAACAGAGTTCAACATCACCTTATTTGTGATTTCGCTGAACCCTAATTCTTTCATAATATCTACTACTTCAGGATATTCTGTTACCAAATCATATACAGATTTGGATAAATCTAATTTCTTTTCCATTTTGATCCCCTCGTGTCAAAAACTCTATTCATATACTAATTATAAGCCTATACGATGCGTATATAAGGCTGTTCTAATATCATGTAACAGGTCTATATTTATAACCTATGACTCTATAATAAACGATATCGATTATTAAATCTGTATCCATGGCTATACTTTTGAAAGTAATTCCTAAAATTTCTATAAAACACATAGGGATATCTTAAGAAAACGCATGAGGATATTTAAAAAATCACATATGGATATCTCAAGATGATGGAGGTTGTTCCATCCAGCAACTAAGTGACTATAAAAAAATAACGGATAGATGATACATCGCCCCTGGAGAGGAGATTAACCAACTATCCGTTATATATTAAAATTAGTTTTCTGTTTCTGTTTCTGTTTCTGTTTCTGTTTCTGTTTCTGTTTCTGTTTCTGTTTCTGTTTCTAACAAGTATATCACTTAGTCATGATGAGGTTTCAATGCTTTTTCGTAGTTTTCAGAAACTTTATCCCAGTTAATAACGCGGAAGAATGCCTTGATATAGTCCGGGCGACGGTTTTGGTAGTGCAAGTAGTATGCATGTTCCCAAACGTCTAAGCAAAGAATTGCTTTTTTACCTTCTAATAGAGGATTGTCTTGATTCGCAGAGGATGTAACTTCAAGATTGCCTTCTTGATTCACTACAAGCCAAGCCCAACCAGAACCAAAGCGTGTAGCTGCCGCAGTGGAGAAGCTTTCAACGAAAGCATCATAACCGCCAAGTTCAGCGTCGATAGCCTCTTTCAAAGGGCCTTGCAATTTGGACGTATCTGGTTTTGTCATGATTTCCCAGAACATAGTGTGGTTCTTGTGACCGCCACCGTTATTGATAACCGCTTGGCGGATGTCCTCTGGCACATTAGCGATGTCGCCAAGGATGCAGTCTACACAACCATATGGAAGATCAGGATATTTCGCGATAGCAGCATTCAAATTATTAACATACGCTTGATGATGCTTGTCATGATGCAATTTCATTGTTTCTGCGTCGATAACAGGCTCAAGATAATCATAAGCATATGGTAATGGTGCGAGTTCGAAAGGTTTCATAATAGTCCTCCTTAAATTTAGGGCATGGAACGATATGTATCAGTACGTATCGTTCTGGTGAAAGCGATTCGATGCACCTGCATCGTTATTTTATTGATATGAATTATCATTCTTTATTTATTGTACACCATTATATAGAAAATCGTCAATATACCTATAAGAGCGATAATGCATAGATCAAATACATCCGTATGATTCCCTTATGGGCCATATACTACAAAAAACCATGGAAAGCACTAACCATACGCCTCACACAAGACTATTTATAGGATATCAATATATTCGCTATTCAATGCCTTATTCATACTTCGTACAGCACAGAACTTGCCGCACATGCTGCAAGTCTCACTGTGCCCCTCTTCGGGAGCACGGCTTTCACGAATACTGCGAGCCCTCTCAGGATCAAGAGCACAAGCATATTGTGCCTCCCAATCAAGGACGCGTCTCGCATCAGCCATCGCATCATCTCTATCTCGCGCACCAGGGATGCCTCGCGCTATATCTGCCGCATGAGCTGCAATTTTGAACGCCATGATGCCCTCTTTTACATCATCCGCATTAGGCAACGCCAAATGTTCTGCTGGCGTCACATAGCAAAGGAAGGACGCCCCATGCATGCCCGCTACGGCACCACCGATGGCAGCTGTTATATGGTCATAGCCAGGTGCAATATCTATTACCAACGGCCCTAGTACATAGAACGGAGCTCCGCCACATAAGGTTTCCTCAATTTCCATATTAGCTTGAATTTGATTGAGCGGCACATGGCCAGGCCCTTCAATAATCACTTGAACCCCTTTTTCACGAGCTCGTTTTGTAAGCTCTCCCAATCGCACCAATTCTTCAATTTGGCATACGTCCGTAGCATCGGCCAAACACCCTGGACGGCATGCATCACCCAACGAGATTGTCACATCGTATTCTCGGCAAATGTCCAAGATATCGTCAAAGTATTCGTAGAATGGATTTTCCTTGCCGGTCATACTCATCCACGCAAAGATGAGGCTACCACCGCGGCTTACAATATTCAACCTACGTTTATGCTTTCTAATTTGTTCAATCGTTTGGCGGGTAATACCACAGTGCAAGGTCACAAAGTCTACACCATCCTCCGCATGGAGTCGAATGGTATCTAAAAAGTCTTGAGCTGTTAGCTCTGCCAAATCTCTTTTATGATGGATAACGCTGTCATACACAGGAACAGTACCAATCATGGCCTTACACTCGCTAGTCAACTTACGTCTAAAAATACGAGTATCCCCGTGAGTAGATAAATCCATAATTGATTCAGCCCCTAGTTGGATGGCCCAATTCACCTTTTCTAATTCGCTATCATAGTCCGTCACATCCCGCGAAGTACCTAGATTTACATTGATTTTAGTGCGCAACGCCTTTCCTATCCCCTCCGGATCAATGCACGTATGATTCTTGTTGCAAGGAATCACTACTTGCCCAAGAGACACGAGTTCTCGTATGCGTTCCACAGGAACCTGTTCCTTTTCCGCTACGATTTTCATCGCATCCGTTACAAAGCCTTTCTTAGCAGCTTCCAATTGAGTGTAAAACATATTACATATCCTCCTATTGAATAAAACCATGTAGCTTTGTATACAAGAAAAAGGGTATCGAAAATTGATCGATACCCTTTTATGGTCTTTGCGTGCTTCCTACGCGGGCATGATCCCGATCAGGTCAAAGGTCAGGTGCTAACAGCCCTTTCTCAGCCTATTATATAGACTCCCTTGCATACTCTGCTATGTAATTATCTTCAGCATATCACTATTAAAAAAATAGTTCAATACAGTCTTTGCTAATCATTCAATATTGCATGTAGTATACAGCTTTAGTCAATGATGCACTGACACATTTTCATCGTTGTTAACGCCGCTTGGTGAGTCTCTTCTGTAACGCCTGCACAGCAGCTAGAATCAACGTGAATAGGAACCTCTGGCAAGCCTGCTTTCAGTATAATCGCATTAGAAACAACGCAAATATCAGTACATAAACCAACGAGCGTGATAGACTCAATAGGGTTCACCGAATTCATGCCTTCCAAACGGGATAATAGTTCAAAGGATCCGAAATTTGGCTTATCGATAAAGGATACAGGGCTCATGATAGGACGCCCTTCTGCAGCTTCGATTAAACCTTTCACAATATGCCAGCCCTCTGTGTTTTTTACGCAGTGCGGCACTGGTAACATTTTTCCCTCTTGGTGCTCAAGATAATCTATACCATGCGTGTCGCGGGTGAAAATAATTGGCCCGTCAAAGCTTTCAATTTTTTTACGCACATTATCTACAATCATCTGTGCTTGCGTCGAACCAAGGGCACCATCTACAAAATCATTTTGCATATCGATAACAACTAGAACCTTTTGCATAGTTCCTCCTGTATATAGTCTACAAAAAACACGTTAATTATTCACTACACTACTAGTTATACTCTTAATTCTTGATAACATCAATAGCAGTCATTTATTCTTTTTCCTCGGCCAATGCATGGCGCACTCGATCGGGTTTATTATGGGCTAATTTACCTGCTGCTGCGGCTGCCACGGCGCCCACTAAATCATCGAGGAATGTATTACAGTGACCGCCCTCTTCACTATCTAGCTTCTTAATAATACCCGGCTTTACCTTATCTAAATAGCCATAGTTCGTAAAGCCAATAGAACCATACAGATTAACGATGGAAAAGGCCAAGATTTCATCGATGCCATAGAGGCTTTCATCATTAGCCACGATGCGTTGCAAAGGCTGAGACAATTTATTTTGTTCCGTTAACTTGTCGAGCTCAATGCCTGTAATTATCGCATTGTGTACCTCTCGTTTTGAAAGCACGGATGCCACATGCTCACGGCACTCTTCAATCTTTAAATTCGGCATATACGGTTTTTGAACGTATAAAACGAGCTCTGCAATATCCTCTAACGTAACACCACGCTCCGCCAGTAGGTCGTAAGTATATTTCTCTAAATCTTTTGTAGATTCCATAAGTGCTCCTTTATTTTTTCTTAGGCTTATCTCCGGATAGCATAACAATACTAACTGGAATGGTTATCACCAATTCTTCCTCTGTATCGACATGCTTTGTATTCCAAGCCGCTTCTTTGGCAGCCTCTTCAAAGATGGGGTAAGCCTCACGATCTAATTTCCAATTATTAGGCCCCGCTTCAACAGCCACAATATTCCCCTTATCATCGGTCTTAATCTCTACTGGAACAATCAAGGTACCGTCAGCACTCGTTTTGAAAGCCTCACTAGGAATGATGACATTATAAGAGATTTGTTGCTGTAATTCATAGGTACGCTTATCTGTAGGCTTTAAATCAGCCGCCAAAGAACCAACAGTTCCCATCGTAGAAGCCAATAAGGCTAGTAACACAACACGTTTTAACATAGTTTCCTCTCGACTAAATACTCTCACGCTACACGCAGTATACGTTGATTATACCACGAAAAAATCCCTACCGATGCATAATCAGTAGGGATTTATTTATAGTTAGATTTTCTTAACCATTTCGGATTTCAAGGCCATTGCACCGAAACCATCGATTTTGCAATCGATATCATGTCCATCGCTCGCACCAGTGATGAGGCGAATATTTTTTACGCGCGTACCTTGTTTCAAGATGCCCGCACCTTTTACTTTGAGGTCTTTTACAACAACAACTGTATCGCCATCAGCTAGCTCGTTGCCGTTAGCATCGCGAATGATACCTGCTTCAGCTGCAGCTTGCGCGTCAGCCGCTGTCCATTCATTGCCACACATAGGGCAGATAAACATATGACCGTCTTCGTATGTGTACTCATCGCCACACTTAGGGCAGTTAGGTAAATTTGCCATTTAGATCTCCTTTTCTCACTACATAATGAAAGTATTATACCATATAAAACTTTATTCCACTAAAACATTATAACTACTCTATAAAATAGTTATATCTCTATTAATCAATGCTTATTGTATCGCATATTAGTTCGCATTATAATAATAGTGTAGCCGACGAGGTTGGGCCTCTCTTCTTTTTAGAAGGGGGTGAAACTATGAGTGATTTTGAAATTTTATCAATTGTCATAGATATTTTGACAATTCTCATTTCTTTCGGCTCACTTATTGCCCTTATTTGCTTTACAAAAAGCAAATAGCCCTTCGTTACAGCTCGTAGCTAGATAAAACGAAAAGGCCATTTCCTGATTTTTTCAGTTTTTTGAGATGAGCCTGACGTCTCTACTCGCTCGGCTATCTACTCATATTATAGGTTGAATACCATATATCGTCAAATTATGATTAATAGGAGGTACCTACCTCCACATTGATACAAGTGCTATATACCATCTACAATAAAAAACCTAATCAATCTCATTTCTCTTTATTAAAGTTTCATACAACTCTAACTTATCTTCTAGATTATTCTTATAGCCTTCCAATCGTTTGATTTCGGCCTCAATAAACCGATAGTGGTCTTGTAACAGTGTCATTCTTTCATGGACCGTATGAGATCCGGCATACCTTAAATCCGCATACCGCTTGATATTCGCAAGCGGCATTCCCATATCTTTCAAGCGTTTAATAAACTGCACAAAGCCTACGTCCTCCGCATGATAATTGCGAATGCCGTTCTGTCGCTCGATGTGAAGGAACCCTTGATCCTCATAATATCGTAATGTAGAAATAGACAGTCCCACCAATTTTGAAAATTCACCGATTTTCATACTTTCACCACCTTGACCTCAAGTATACTCGAGCATATATCATACGTCTAGACGGAGGTAATAATTATGAAAGAAACACGTTTTAACATCGGTATGAACACATTGAAACAAATTGACGGGCTGCACGGCGAGGAGGTGTATAACACAATTCAAGAGATTTCACCGGCCATAGCCGATTTATTGGTCGAGCTGTTCGGCGACATCTACACGCGCCCCAACCTGGATTTCAAGGAACGGGAACTGATTACGCTCGCATCCCTATTAACGCTGGGCGGTTGCGAGGCACAGCTGAAAGTACACACCAATGCGGCACTCAATGTCGGTATTGCGCCCGAGCAAATCGTAGAGGTCTGTACCCACTGCATCCCCTATGCGGGATTTCCACGCGTGCTGAACGCACTGTTCACGGTGAAAGCGGTCTTTGAAGAACGAAACATACTGTAATTAAGGAATGACAGTAATAAAAATCTATTAATAAATATTAGTCTATTTAAAACTAACAAAGGGAGACTCTTGATAAAGTCTCCCTTTATTCGTGTAAAAGTTCTACGAAATTAATTCGTATTTTTCAATATTCAAAATCCGCTATATACTAATAACGAAAGAGCCATTAACATGAGTTAGGTTCATCTCCGTCTTTTCGAGGGAGGTGACATTATGACTGTATACGAAGCATTATCATTAATAATTTTATTCGCTACCCTCGTAGTGTTAATTCTTAAAAAGTAACTAGTAAATAGCTACAAAATAAGATAAACCTAACGTTTAAGACTAAGTACTGCAATACTTAGACACGTTAGGTTTATCAAATTCCTAATTCTTTGATGAGCCTAACGCCTAGAACACGTTAACTGGCTCTTTTGTACTTATAGTATAGTCTGAATTCTAGAGGCTGTCAATTTACATCGTCCTTAGAGGATATTATAAAATGAAAAGGAACATAAATAACAAGATCTTCTTTAACATCAATATACCCTATATTCCAAACTGTATCTTTTGCAGACTGTACTAATTTTGAATATATCTCATCATTAGATATATTCTCATTTGAATCTAACTCAACAGAAGTAATACGTCCTTGAGAATCCGTTCTTATCATTAATGTAAAACTATAATCTTTATCATTCTTCGTTCTAAGGACTTCAGCCGGAACCTTTAACTGAGAATGTATCTGCTCATTAAGAGAGCGTTGTATATCAAACGTATCCCTCTGATAATCAGCAAAAGCATTAATAGGACTCAAAACAACTAGCAATAAAAATAAATATAAAACTCTAACCATAAAACTTCACCAATCATAACACACAACATAAAATTATTATTGAGTTTTATATTAACAAAACAAATAAAATATGTCCATTCAGTCTAAGTTCCAATTAATTTACAATGATGTCATATTTACTTATCTAGTTCGAATTGACTATATATGATAATCCCTCTATTAATTAATTAATAGAGAGATAGCCAACGAGTGGTTCCGTCAGGCTCATCCCAAAACATTATAAAACATGTAGAAATGGCCTTTCGTTTTCAGCTACCAGTTGGTAACGAAGGGCTATTTGTCGTTATTACGACAAATCAGCACTATCAATGCTCCAAAGGAAATAACTACAAAAGGGAGACTCACAACGGAGTCTCCCTTTATTCATCTATACCAAATCAACTAAACATCTACAATCCTTGCAGAAGTTGTAAATAATCTTGCCGTTGACTAAATATATTATATATGCGCACTTCTTTTTCATCATCAAAGACACGATATAGAATAATATTTTTATTAATAATCAACATACGATAGTTTTTATTACGTAAAACAGTATGTCTTGGAATCATGCCCATATAAGGATTATCCGCTAATAAAAGAATTCTATCCTTAATCTCTTGATAAACAGACTTGGCAGTTTCATTGGAAAAAGATTGCTTTACATGCAGAACAATATGATGCAATGCCTGATCGGCCTGCGCCATAATAATGATACGATAAGCAGTGTCTTCCATAACTATTCCGCCTCAGATAACAACTGTTCTATGCTGATAAAAGTATCCTCAATAGGACCCATTCTACCTTTTCGTTCATCTTCCTCTGCCAAGGCAATAGCCTCTAATAATTCTATCTGTGCTTTCAATTTATTATAGGTTTCATATCCCATACATACCGTATCACCACGACCATTTACCGTCATAATACAAGCTTCATCCCCTGTTTTCAAAACTGTAGAGATTTCATTATATTTATTTCTTAAATCCGACGATGGCCGGATACTTTCACGTAATAACCCCATAAAAGCACCTCCTCATATACAAATTATATCATAATTTGTATATGAATTGTGAAGCACTAATCCTATCCCAATCGTTTACGCAAGATAGCATAGAGAATCATGCTAATAATAACGCTCATAACGGCTTGAATGGTATTAGTCACAATACTAGCAATGGCTACACCTGGATCAAAGACAAAGTATTCCGCAATAAAGTAGCCTGCTACGATGATAATGCCACCTACTATGGTTGCCATCAAGGCAGAGGTAGTTGTCTTATTGTTATAGACAGTACCGACAAGATAGCCTTCAATGCCTTTCACCACGAAGGTGATAGGTACAAAGACTGCGTAGCCGAGGAATAGATCAGCTAGCGCCGGGCCGAGAGCACCAATATAGGCGCCGTATTTTCGACCTAATAATAGAGCTGACGTCATAATAACGACATCTCCAACATTGAAATAGCCGCGAATGCCAGGTACTGGAATTTTCGTGTACATGGTAAACAGTGTTGCGAAGGCAATCAATACGGCTGTGAGTACTAACGCGGACGTAGTACTGCGGGTTTGAACGTGTTGCATAGCGTCCTCCTTATAAAGAAATAGACATGTGACTATATCCATCACATGTCTATACTATATACCTTTATGGTAACACCTGCAAATACATAGAATTAACTATAAGAAAATACTTTTAACGGTACTATTCTTCAAAACGTTCCTCTACATTGTAGAGAACCTCGCAATCACAACCGCCACCTTCGTTGATAATCCAGTCTAGTACGCTTTCAACATCTACCTTTTGTTTTTCTAAAAACTCTCTTGTGAAAGTCAGACTATGATCGCAACCGTCATTTGTTTCTAATTTCTCGTCTACATAATCAAAGAGATTCCAAAATAACTCTTCGTCCATAGGTAAGCTATCTTTAAAATTCTGTTTTTCTTTAGCTTTATAGTCTTTCAATAATTCCTTTTTACGCGCTTTATCCATTATGATTACTCCCTTTTATGTCTTATAAGTTATAGCTCATGACTTATATCTCAAGCCTTATTTCTCATATAATTCTGGTCGTTTTAAAACTGTGCCATATTTTAATTTTGGTAATTTAACGAATTCAGGATACAACTGCTTAACCTCTTTACAAGATTTTAACGTAAGATGTTCTAAATTATTGAGTTCTAAAACGGGAGAGTAGTCTTTATCTATCACCTTTGCCGTTAAAAAGCTAAAAAAAAGCGCAACTGTTTCATATGGCGTAAAAATTCTAAGGATTGAACCTTAAGAATTTTTGGCGCATGCAAAATCACCTTCTAAGGCGAGACTTTCAAGATGTTTTAGATTAGCTAATGGCGCATAATCATCAATTTGTTGAAAGTTTTCAATCGACAGCGCTACTAAATTTTCTAATTTTGAAATAGGCTCTAAGCTAGAGACACTTCTGCCGGATCCAATGTGTAAATATTCTAGTTCTTGTAAATTCTCTAATTTTGAAATATCTGGATAAACGCCCCATTTTATATGTAATTTTTTGAGTCTCTGTTGGGCACACACCGCATCAAACAACTCCTGTGGCATTCTTGTACAAAACATGAGCTCTGTAAAGATATCTGGATGTTCAACTAAAAAACTACACCACTCTTGTAAAATTCGTTTTCTTATCTTTAGTAGAATAGTTTTCGTCTAGCTGTGTGCAATTAATTATCAGCTTGTCTTCACCATCATATTCAGAAACCTCAACTACAGATTTTAGTTGTTTCTCATCCTTATGATAGTAGTCAAAGCCATATTTAATTTGCTTTTCTGTTAATACTGCCATTTACAATTCCTCATCTTTGTCAGTCCTATAATTAGTTTATCTATAACTAGAGCCATGTCCAACATATTATAACGAACCTAACAAATTGATACAAGCACATGCCCCTTCGCTTCTAGCACTTTTTTATAGAACACCTTCATCTGCTCGAAATCGTGGAGAATCTCATCTTTGATTTCCTCCTCTTCCTCATCGTAGTCCCAAATATTTGGGTAAAGCTCTGCTTCTTTGCAAGCTTTCATATCGAAAGATTCGAGTGCACTTTCAATATCAAATTGATCTAAAGCTGCCACGATATTGGCTAAATGATTGTGTTCTGTATATGCTACATAGTCTGATATATCCTCAACAGCCATTACGCCTAGTACCGCTTGGCTAAGAGGATTTTTATCGTCTTTATGGTCAGTGCCCACACCAGTTAGCACAAAATGGAATACATCCCACATCTTGTCGATATCAAGCAATAACTCATCGTCGTCATTCCACTCTTCAACACTTTCAAGAATTTCCTCTTCTTCTGAGCCCATGGCTTTAAGCTCTTTTAAATTTACATCGCTTAAACAGCTATAATTAGCAATCAATCCCATAGTCTAAACCCTCCGTAGATAACTAGTAATCTAGAATCTCCCTAGATATTTAATAATCCATAATTTCTATAAACATTTAATAGAGTATAACCTCCATAGATTATTAGTGGTCAATCTCTGTCAGTAGTTCTAGCTTTCCTCTTCTTCATTAGCTTCATCCAATAATGGCTTACCAAGTAAAAGTACTTGCAGTGAGTAGTAATAGAAGCTAAAGAACAGGTCATCCGGAAATACCTCTTCTTCCTCATATCTAAGAATATCTTCGTCTTCATCGTACTCTTCAGACCAAAGATATTCTTCGTTGAGCATATCCGCAAAACTCGGTAGTGGATCTGCATGTTCTAGCATAAGTCCATCTCTGATACACTCAGCAATAATTATGAATAATTCAGCTAATTCTTTTACTAAATATCTTATCTCTTATGGCCTTGTTCTCAAGGCTTTTTTAAAAATACGTAATAGAAAAATCAACGCAAAGGGTGTAGCATGCCATAAAGTCGATTGATGCTCAATGTTTTGGGCCAGCTCTTCACCTGCCACATCAATAGCATCAACGTTCTTCATATCCCACAACACCTCAAGATAAGCAGGAAAATCTGTGGCACGGCCGTAAGTTGTGGTCAAACGATGCCAGGGTATATCACTGACTTTCACAGTTTCTATATATTGTTTCGTCACAGTATCCATTAAATTTACACCTTTATAGTAACGCATTCTCCCGAAGATTATTTCTGAATAACCTCTTTCACCAGTTCATAGGTGTCTATGAGACGCAGTTTTCCTAGCCTAGGATTATCTGTAATCTCCTCATAGATATCCTCTAGCGTTCCGCTGGTGCTAGTTTCCACAATTTACACGGATATAGTTCAACAGCCCCAATGATTTCTAAATGGTCTAGCAATAGGCCTAGGTCTTTATGATTAAACCAACAGTCGGTATCGATACCGAAATTTGTATTATCTTTCCGGCAGGCGATTTTACTATTTAAAAACTGCTCCATTGTAGGTTTTTCTTTCTTGTAAAAGTCGCGTACAGGCCAAATGGTACTCGATTTTCCGCGGTGATTGATCCACGTCAGATACAAAAATAGCTCCATAGTCGTTTTCAAACTTAACAACTAATACGTCGCCCACCTTAACATGAGGTTCTCGCTTTGTTTTAGATTTACGAACCTTTAGAGGCTTTGATTTTCACTTTGTAGTTGTACGGCTAATGTATCTAATACCTTTGACGTTGTTTGAGCGCCTTACTATCTATGTCTAGCCAAAACTCATGAGGGCCCTGAGCGATTATGTCTAACTTTTCTTTGATATCCTGCGGCAGATGGCCTATCTTCCACAGCGAATAGGCTACGGCAGTCCAATAAATTTCTGTATAGAATTCGTCAGTACAAAATTCTGCTCTTCAGCCAAAATTTCTGAAACAATCGTATCAATACTAGTGCCATCTCTATAGCGCTCAACAATCAAATTATAAATATCATGGCCATCATCACTATCTATAATTTTTACTCCATCAATAGCCATATAATTCTCCTTTTAAACAATACGTCTAGAAAAACAGATTATGTGATTCTGTAACAGTTCCATCATCTTCATGGAAATAACAAATATATAAAGGAGCTCGATGTGCAGCGTCATAGAATTTTTGTAATTCAGCAGCCACATTTACTTTCAAAGGCATTCCTAGCGCCTGAACAACGGTTTCCCATACATCCATTTCTGTATAAGAAGCGATTTCATCATGACGCTCATTGGCATAGGCTTCGAGAGTAGATATGTCCGTATATTGGCTGGCGTCACAATAATCATGCCAGCAAATACTATACACCAACAAATGGATTAAATCATCTACACTTTCAGCTATACGGCCACATTCTCCTTCACTACTCATATACCCGATAGAGCCATCCTCTAATTGATGATATTCACCACCAGCACCATCACGAGCAAAGGCTTTGCCGGGTAAAGAGAATGTGCATCGCCCTTCAGCAGTATCTCGTTCTTCCAACCCGTCTAATAGGCAGAAATCAAATAGCATATCAAACTCTTCAGCTAGTTTAGCGTCATTTCGTAATATTTCTAAATAGTCCATATTAATAACCTCTTATTCTATCAGCTCATTACCGGTTATTTCATCTATTATTTTCTCGTAATTCTAATAATGCAGAAACTTCATCTATGTCGAGATTAAACATATTACTTTCAAGATCAATTGGCTCGAAATAGTAACCAACTGTATCTGCACCAAATTCATCTTCTAAATTGGCCCATTCTGCCCCTGAAAGCACGGTAAAGCCGAGCGTATCGTTTCCAAGGCTTTCAGCAAACCAACGCACCTCATAATCAGGCTTAACAAAGTCATTGAAATATTTGATGGTCACATCTCGCTCTTGCTCATCAACGTAAGGAATCTGCAGTTCTTTGTTGCCATTTTTCAATACAATATCGTCACCATAGGGCTTGCCATTACTAACGGTTTGAATATCGATAGGCTCATCCATCATATCATTAAAATAGCGTACTACATCTTCGTCATACTCGCGCCAGTCAATCCAGATAATAGCTTCGGAATCAAATAAATCATTTAGATCAATATCATTGGCAAAAAAGCTTCTTAATTCTTTATACAGATTTTCCATCGTCTCTCTCCTATGTATCACTTATTTTTTTAGGTAGTCTACAACACCCGCGTCACCACTTTAATACAACTCTATAAGGTTTCATAAATCACATCTTGTTGAGCCGTAAAATTTTCATCAAAAGAAACCAAAACATATAGATGTCCTGCTGGGGATTCACCCATATCATAACCTAGTGCAAATGCGTTGTAACAACCTGATTTATCTAGCATTATATCCGTTAGTGTTAGCACAACAGACTCTTCTTGCGGTATTTCCTTTTGTATTATTTCCTGTGCTAATTGGTCTAATTTATTTAATTGAACATATAGTTGTTCCCACATTGGTAGTGAAAGCATCTCAGCCTCAGTATAATCGGTGCAACTAATATTGAGGTTTTGAAAGGCTTGTCCTACATTCTCTAAACGATTAGTACCCAATCGGCGAGATACAAAGTAAACCCCATACGGTTCTACAGTCCAGCTTTCAACGTTCCATAATGTCATTAGTTCAGATTTTATCATTATGATACCCCACTAGTTCGCCACACTCCACTAGTTCATTATCCTGCAATATCCGCACTAACAGGGTTCCCATCCGCATCAATATTGGCTATGATGCAGTGTCCCCAGAAAATATCGTCATCGTCATAATAGACCTCTATGGTGCCATCATTGCGGAACACCAATTCGCCCATCGTAATACGCTTGGCAAATGTTTCTGCCGTAATCGGATCTTGGTCATCATTGTCTAGCCAATCATTAGCAAGGTCTAGTAAGTGTTCACTAATGTATGCGCTAATTCGTTGTTCAAATTCTTTGAAATTATCAATTTTATTGAAAGCAGCCAAAGCTACGGTGCAAATTTCATCAGAACCCTCGTCCACATCAAGGGTGAATGCATAATCATCAATTCTCGCTGTGTAATATTGATACTCTCGATTTAACAGGAAGTCACCCCGGTCAGTATGAAGGTATTTAGGGGTTTTCAAATACGCCGACAACGCCTCTAACTCACTATGTTTAGCATGCTCCTCTAACACCTCGAGCACATAATAGCGATTATTCCAAGAGGGACGCATATAGCCTAAATCCTCTAAGGGCTTAGCTTTCTTAACTAACAGTTTATAGACACCGTGTGGCTCAAAAGAATAACCCCATCGATCATCAAGGCCCTCAATAATCCACGTCAAAATGCCTTCACTACGATCAAGCACGCCCGTCCGAGTATCTAGGATAGCATCGGTAGACACCAGCGGTCTATGGTACTTATCTAAATAAGGACTAGCCCCATTCGCATCACTGCGCGGCAATGCATAGATTTCAAACTCTTCCGGCTCGAACTCTGCTTCATATTCTGGTAGACGTACAACACTCATCATTCTCTCTCCTATTCATTACATTTATACGGCGCAAACTGTTTACAGTTAAGAATTACGACCTTTTTATAGATACGGCCACATTATAATCGTGCCACCACATCATAATTTTCGTTCCATCACAAACGTTCAGCTACATCGATTCTATGTAATAGCTCTTTCGCTAGCTCTTGGGCTGTTTTGAATTCCTCATTTGAAAGTACCATGAGCACAAAGGTATCTGTTCCAACATCCATACCTACCAATTTATGTGATTTCCATGTGGAATTAAGATGTGCGCACCAGTCCATAATACATTGACTGTCATCGAATGCAGCTGTATCAATAGATACATTACCAGTTAAATTTTCGCCAATACATAGATTTTTATTATGGATTAACTTCTGCACATGATAAAGAAAATCCTCTAATTCAATTTTTAAAGATAGCTCTACAGCACAACCTTTAGACTGTAGTTTCTCATAGAGGTTCCACCAACTATCTTCTAAATCTTCCATGGAGCGCAACTTTACCTTGGTCATAAACGATTTAGTTTGTTTTGCGTCGCCTAGTAATAGCGTTGCCAACTCTGTGAATGCCTCACGCACCTGCTTTATGTCTAGATTTGCTACTTCTACATACAGACTAGGATCGGGCAATCTCCGCTTTTTCACAAAAGCCCGCATTATCTGTACCGCATCTGGATAACTTACACCAGCCATACGATAGGTTTTATGATCGATGTCTAAGAATATATCTACGGCATCCTGCGTTTTCCCTACACGAGCCTTCATGGCAGTGCAACCATCGATAACATGAGGAGGATATAGCTCCATATACATGAAAAATCCATCATGCATAGCCTTGAGGGTATTATCTATGCCCACTATGTTAAAACCATTCCGATTATAATCGGGACTCTTCATGCGCCACTCTTCGTAATTGTCGAAAAGCTTTTCTTGAATCCAATTGTAAAAGCTCATATATACTCTCCACTATATACTGCTACTTATATGTAATACATATCTTAATAAATGTCTTAATATATATCTTAATTATATCATTATTAAGGACTACTTATAATAAAAGCACCTCACTTTTACATTTAAAAGAAATACATATTATAAAGACACTGTACTTTCATATTTAATAGAAAAAAATACCCCTACAAGATACGTCTTGTAGGGGTATTAATCACACTATTTGGATTCTTATTTAGGTTCTAATTTATTTAGATTCTAATTTAGCTGCCAATTCATTATATTTTTGTGCTAATTCATTATATTTTTCAGCTAGGTCTTTCATGTCTTTCTTGAGTTGTGTCGCATCTTCAGTAGTTACCTCTTCGGAGCTTTTACCAAATTTAAAGTTAGCACCTAAGCTGATAGTGTTACGACCATTACCAACGGTAGTAGCAGCATTAAACATGGTGATTTTTATTAGGGCGGTAGAAGGCACCTAAAGCTGCTACATTAGCATTTTTATAATTACCAAAGCCAACAGAGTAGGACCATTTGTCATGTTTATCGAAATCTAATGGATGCAAGCCAGCAAGCGCTGCAGAAGCCGCCGCTACGCTAGATACTTGTTGATCAGTATACGCTTTAGCTTCATTCAAGCTATTCGCTCCACCACTAATAATACGATTATTTAACGTATTAATATCGCCTTCTATGGTAGTGATACGATTTTCATGATTATCTACTACATCTTTAATAGCATGTAGTTGAGAGCCATTGACTGCATCAGTAGATGTAGCAGATACACGACCTGCTGCTACATTTGTAATGGTACGTTCTGCACCACTATCGCCAATGCTCAATGTACCAACCGCGTTTCCACCGGCAAAGTTATAAGTTCTGCCTCCAATTACACCGGAACTAGTAGATACAGCGGTATCAGTAACAGACTTAGCCCCAAGTGCAATGCTGTTGTCTGTTGCAGCCTTCGCATTCGTACCGATAGCGATGCCATTTTCCTTTGTTGTAGTTGCGCTATGACCGATTGCTAAAGAGTCCTTTTCTGCTGCTTTAGCTAATGTACCGGCAGCAAAGGCACTTTTACCAGCACTAGTAGAATAGTTACCTAATGCTACAGCATCCTCATTAGAAGCTGTAGTCTTAAAGCCTAATGCTGTAGAATATGCACCACTAGCATTTGCATAAGATCCCACTGCAGTTGTATTCATAGCAGTTGCTTCTGCATTAAAACCAAATGCAGAGGACTGATTACCAGAACCTGTGGAGCTATAACCTACTGCTGTAGCGTAATCATTTTTTGCTTTTGCATTATAGCCAATCGCTGTGCCCATAGTGTTATTAGCCTTTGCATTATTACCGATAGCAACAGTATTTTGAGCAGTCGCTTCTGCTTTACGACCAATGGCATACGCATCATCGTACGTTGCTTTAGCACTGTCACCGAAGGCGATAGCATTATTACCTTGAACCTTAGCACCAGTACCACCTACCAAAGCATTATTACCTTTAATGGTATTATTCTTACCTAAAGTCACAGAGTCATGTCCGTCAATACTATTATATGAACCAACTAATAAAGAATTAATCGCATTGTCATTATTGGCATGGCCAAAGCCGCCTACGATATTATTAGTACCACCAACATTATTGCTAGTACCTACTACCAAGCTGTGAGTAGCAGAGTTTGTATTATACCAACCTGCTACGATACTGCCCGGACCAGATGCAGTATTATTAGTACCAGAAGTAATACTATTAGAAGCAGAAGATCGAACTGTATTATTGTCACCACCGAGCAATATATTATTTACAGGGGAGAACATATCATTCTCAACTTTGTTATTTCCACCATAAGCAATGGAATTCTGCATGCTTAGTGGCGCAGCAGTTGTAGCACTAATATCTAAATTGGATGCTGCAAACGATGTTGTAGTAATACTTGCGGTAATCATAGCCGTTAACAGTAATTCTTTTTTCATTTGGTTTCCCCCTTTTAAGACAACACAAACAATAAACCTAAAAAAAGATTCAAAGCTATCTAATGGAACCTGAATCTTATTGTACCCCTCTATACACTATTCATTGTCAAAATATGAATAAAATATGAATATTACTCTAATAATATAATTCTAGTTCATAAGAATTGCAAGATAATACAAAAAGAAGGCATACGGCTTATAAAAGCTGTATACCTTCTTTTCTATACTGGTGCGCCTAACCGGAATCGAACCAGTGACACGCAGTTTAGGAAACTGCTGCTCTATCCTACTGAGCTATAGACGCATGTATACTTTATTATATCGTTTTTAATAAAGTATACGCAAGGCGCCCTTATTGTTGTAGGTATTGGTTATTTACTTGTTTTTGTTCTTCTGGGCTGAGGTTTTGGTAGCCTTTAGCTAATGCACTTACCCAAGATCCGTAAGCAGGGTTTGGGAATACCAGCAAAGGTAGTACCAAAGTCTTCTTTGTGTTCATCGATGATGCCATTTCTTTCAGCTAATGTCTTACCTTTTGTGCCAATCGGGAAATCACCAGCGTTATCGCCCATGTATAGAACAACATAATATTTTTTAGCAATCATATCAAAGCGAGGTTGTTTGTCAGAGTCTTTTTCGAATAGTAGTACATGGTCTTTATCAACAGATGGGAAGCCTAATTCTTTAAAGTTCTGTATCGTTACGTCAAGGTTTACTGGGGCGTAACGATTTGATACGTAGAAAATTTCTACACCTTGTTTATGTACTTCGTTTAAAAACTCAACGGCACCTGGCATAGCACGAGATTCGCCTTTATGGACCGCCGCGCGCCACCAAGGAGCATCGAATCGACCATTGCCGTTAGCGATGCTTTCACCCATCAGTTTTGTATTATCTACTACTGTTTCATCCGCATCAAGAACGATAGCTAAAGGCTTTCTCTGATGAGATGGATCTGCAACAGCCATTTTAACAAGATTCAGCGCCACATTATACCCCTGATATGCCAGTGCTCTGTACTCCGCAGAAGTGCGCATCCATAACAGCCCCATCGTCTCAGTATCAGCTTGGTACTGCTGTTTTTGCTTGAGCGCTGCCTGTTCCGCCTGAGTCGTAACAGTAGTAGGAACTATGCTACTTGCTTTCACCGTCGATGTAGAGTCCGCCTGTACTACAGAACCTACGCAAAGGCTACCACCAAGGCAAGCCACCGCTACATACCATGCTAAACTACTACGTTTCATAATTGCCTCCTAACCACATTTGCTCTCTGTATAAATACAATACACAATGTAATTCTACATAATTATACTAAAGTCCTCTATAAATTTATATACTATCAGTATATGTTGGAATCTATCTATACGAGAACTATGCTATAATACAACTGTTGATAGTATTAGAGAGTTCTTATAAAAAGAGGTATATGTAATGAAAGTATGTAAACGATCAATTATTACCAGTTCACTATTAGCTGTATTGGCTATATCATCTGCGTACGGGGCTACACCTGTACAGCCAAGTGAAAGCACAGACACTGCAGTGGTTGATATGGATTATTCTAGCATTCCAGAGTTAAAAAAATCTATCGAAAGCGCAACACCAGCTATAGTACAATCTACACTTGATGCTTCTGAGGGAAAAGCTACTAACGGCAAACCCATCTATTCGACAGTCACTATGTCTGGTAACCGTGTTGTATCCGTAAAAACTTACAAAACAAAAGAAGAACAAGAAAAGGCCATGTTAAAAGAGCGTAAACGCTTAGACAAGGTCACTGCTGAACGTCAGGCTAAAAGAAAAAGACGAAACACGCACAGATATGCTAAAAAGTTTGACGCCAATACCGTTCTATCCGCCTGTTAGTGAAACACGGGACTTACAAAGTGAAATATTCTCTAGACCATTTGGCAGACAACTCGATTTGCGTTTAGTCGAGGCCTATATACAAGATTATGATAAAGCAAAACCAGGCGATATTTATGTCTATGCAGATTATGTAGACTACACATCTAAGCAGCTATTAGGTGAAAAAGATGGTACCACTGCTATTTCAGCTATGATTTTACGTACAATCATGAGAAAAGATGAAAACAAAGCTTTCAGCATCGATGTAAATGCGTACTTCATAAATCCATCAACGCATACAATTTCCATAAGTCGTTCTGAAGATGCAAAGGGTATCGATATCAAGAAGAACGAAAGGGCTGAGGCTGTATTTAAACTACCTTCACACCAACTACAAGTCGGCGATCCGCAGTATGAAATTGCTAAGCTTATGTACCAAGACTTAACAAATAAGAAATTTGATTAGCAATATTTAAATACACACACATGACAAAAGCCCCTCCTTACTATGAGCTACATAGCAAGGAGGGGCTTCGTTTTAATTTAAGGAAGGTCTTTTAATCGTCAGTGTTATTCAGAGAGAGTATCTCTGTTATGTAAAAAGTATTTATAATACTATTTCACATCGCTAAAGTCGATGTTCATACCCAATGCTTTAGCAACGCCTTCACCATAAGCTGGATCACATTGATAGCAATGTTTTGCATGGCGTTCTTTAATGAAATCAGGTACGCCATCCATAGCTGCTGCTGTGTTTTCGAACAAGATTTGTTGTTTTTCAGGGCTCATGAGGCGGAACAACTTACCTGGTTGTGTGTAGAAGTCAGAGTCATCTTCGTAGAAGTCGTATTGGTATGCTGCACCAGATACGTCTAAGCCAGGATTTTTGAATTGAGGTTGTTCAGCCCATTCACCAAAGCTATTAGGTGCATAGCCAATAGTGGAGCCATGGTTACCATCCACACGGCCTTGGCCATCACGATGGTAGCTGTTAACAGGGCATTGAGGTGCATTAACAGGAATTTGATGGTAGTTTGCACCTAGACGATAGCGCTGTGCATCGGCATAGGAGAACAAACGACCTTGCAACATTCTGTCAGGGGAGAAAGATACACCCGGAATGATTGTAGAAGGTGCGAATGCAGCTTGTTCTACATCTTGGAAGTAGTTTTCAGGATTACGATTAAGTTCCATTACACCTACTTCAATCAATGGGAATTCATCGTGGTACCATACTTTTGTTAAGTCAAATGGGTTGTATGGCATGTTGTTAGCTTGTTCTTCTGTCATCACTTGGATGCATAATTTCCATTTAGGAAAATCACCGCGTTCAATGGCATCGAAGAGATCACGTTGATGGCTTTCACGATCATTAGCCACAATTTCAGCAGCCTCAGCATTGGAGAGGTTTTCAATTGGTTGTTGGCAAACCCAGTGGAATTTAACCCATACGCGTTCATCGTTTTCATTAATTAGACTATATGTATGGCTACCGAAACCATGCATTGTGCGGTAGGATTTAGGAATACCACGGTCACTCATAACGATTGTTACTTGGTGAATAGCTTCTGGCAAGCTAGTCCAGAAGTCCCAGTTTGCTGTCGCATCGCGAAGGTTTGTTTGTGGATTGCGTTTAACAGCGCGATTCAAATCAGGGAATTGCAATGGATCGCGGATAAAGAATACCGGTGTGTTGTTACCTACAAGGTCCCAGTTACCTTCTTCTGTATAGAATTTTACAGCAAACCCACGAATATCGCGCTCTGCATCAGCGGCACCACGTTCGCCAGCAACTGTGGAGAAACGTACAAACAATGGCGTTTGCTTGCCTACTTCAGAGAAAAGTTTTGCTTTTGTATATTTAGTAATATCGTTCGTTACTGTGAAAGTACCAAATGCGCCGGACCCTTTTGCATGCATACGGCGTTCAGGAATTACTTCACGCGCAAAATGACCTAGTTTTTCCATAAACCAAACATCTTGCATCAATACAGGACCGCGTTTACCTGCTGTTGCAGAATTGCGATTATCTGGTACAGGAGCACCAAAAGCTGTTGTTAGTTTTTTTTCATCACTCATATTACAGACTCCTACTTAGAATAATAAAATATGTAATAATATATTTCCTTAAAAATGTAATGAAGTATATTATTGTATAAAACTTGATAAACATTATCAATCAATAATCATTATTTATTACTTTCAAATGAATCATAACATATAAATAGAGATTACACAACACAAAGTCTTGTATACATGTTATCATCTACAACTAAAAATTGAGAACCTACCTATCATATCTAACTAGTGGATCAATAGTTCTTATCATTAACTAGGTTAATTTATTGCATAAGAATCTACCCAGAATAAGCCAAATAAAAAACACCTTGTTCCTACTATAATAGGATACAAGGTGCATTTTGTTTATGTCGTTTTGTTTACGCTGGACGGCTCCAGTCGACTTGTACGTCGATAGCTTCCCACATGCGTGTTAAAGCTAATTTTAAGTTATCTAAAGATTCTAATGGTTTTACAGTCAAGCGTTCATATGTATCAAGACCTGTAGCATGCTCGATGGCATGTTCGTCGTTCAAGTAAGCGATAACCTTATCAACCCACTCTTGTTCAGGTAAATCTACGGACACTGTTTTTGCTTCTGTGTCATAGGACAAGAAGCCATTGCTGTTGATGCCATAATGAATGGCTACACGAAATAAACTCATATCTATACCTCTCTTGCGGTAATTTTTAAACACTATATCCATATTGTAACATGAACAATTATATTAGTGAAAGTATTCAATATGAGTTCATCAGAATTTTTTTGGTTCCTTCTTCTCAGTAGTTTCTGCGTCCACATTGGCGGATGTATCATCAGCCGTATTAGACGGTATATCATCTACCGTATTAGATGGTGCATCTCCACGAGCATCTACTGCAGATTTCAGTTCTGATCGTTTTCGACGCGTTCCATTGTCTCCGTGAAAGCGCTGCCACAGCGCCCCACTCATGATGACGGTCTCCCCAAATTTAGACTCTAACGAATCTAACACGCTAGCTAGCTTATCTTCTGTTTCATCCTGTGGTGACTCAAAGAGGCTATCTTGCATAGGTACCTCTTCGTCGAGGCCACTTACGGTGAGACCTAATAGTCGTATAGGACCAGGAGGATCTATCCACCGGGTTTCCTCAGAAGAATACGTAAAGGCTTTAGCCTGTACCTTAGTTGTAGCACCTAAGGATTCAAGCTCTTTTGCTTTTCCTTTAGGTTTCTTACTCGTCTTATCTTGCATAAGCTTGTTCCAAAGGAGCAGCGCAGTTTCGAAGAACACATGCTCATGGTCTGATGGTGTATCTAAACGCTTTTGGCGGGATACGGTGGTGAAGTCATCGTACCGAACCTTAATGGACACGGTGTGACCTAAGAGATTACGTTTTCGCAATCGTTTTGATAAGCGATTCGCAAAGTATCTAAACTCTAGTTCAATAGCACCACCGTCAGTTAAATCTTCTTCGTAGGTTTCCTCCGCACCAATAGATTGTATTTTGCGATCTGTTTCCACCGGTCTATCGTCAATCCCGTTCGCTAGTTCCCATATGCGACGCGCCTGGTTACCCACGAGGGGAATTAAACTGCTTTCATCAGGCAATGCTTGAATATGACGCATCAAGTGAAAGCCCCCTGTTTTCAGAATTTTCTCCGTACGGGGACCTACGCCCCAAATACGTTTAATCGGTAACGGAGCCAAGATTTCTTTTTCACGGCCATAAGGTATTACCACAAGGCCGTCGGGCTTATCTAAATCGGATGCCAATTTGGCAAGGAATTTGTTCGGTGCTAAACCTGCAGAGATGATGAGTCCAGTTTCCTCAAATACACGGTCTTTAATGGCTCTGCCCAGTGCTTTAGGTCCACTGTACATGGTAGACATACCGCTAACCTCGAGGAAGGCCTCATCTACAGATAGGGGCTCAATGTAAGGAGTAAATTCTTTCATAATGGAAAAAATCTGTTCCGATACCTCTTTATAGCGGTCCATGCGAGGATATACGTAGATACCATCGGGACAGAGTTTCTTAGCTCGTGAAATAGGCATGGCCGAATGAACACCGAATTTGCGCGCCTCATAGGAACAGGTAGCAACGACGCCACGTGAAGAAAGACCACCCACGATAACGGGGTGGCCTTTATATTCTGGATGATCCAGTTGTTCGATGGACGCGAAGAATGCATCCATATCAACATGCATAATCCATCGTCTCATTGTTACGCTTCTTTTTCGTGCTCAGAAATACGGCAGTATTTAATTTGTGCGCAAATACACTCATCCTTAGATTTATATAATTCAGGGATGATCTCTAAAATATCGCCAAATGTAGCTTCATTAATGGAATAACGAGTCCATAAGCCATTACGTTGAGAGTTAACTACACCTGCATCAATTAAGATTTTCATGTGGTAACTCAACGTAGATTGAGACAAATTGAAGCTAGCTAAAATATCAGCTGCACATAATTCATTGCAAGACAACATATCGATGATGTGTAATCTTGTTTCATCGCTTAATGCCTTGAAAATCGTAGCTAAACGTTCATAAGAAACTTCAACCATATCTTTAACTCCTCAAATCCGTATCAAAAAATATCAATCTACTTCCTTGACTCTATTATATACTATTTCTTAAAGTAAATCTATTTTTCTTTATATTTGTATCTTAATAATTTATTATGAATATCATTTTTAAATAAATGAGTAATTTTATCACATTATAAACTCATTTAAGCACGCCACAGGCTGTATATCTTGAATATTTTAAATAAATTTTCATCTCATAGATTTATTTAGTTATACATTAAACAGTATATATAAAGATTTTGTACAATTTTATTCTATAGAATTTTCGATATACACATTTTGATAACCTTATAGCATACTTCGATATACCGCACTGCATTAGCAACCGAAAGGATTAGATGTATTATACTTTTTTTGTAGTCTAAATCATTTCATTACAAAAGGCTCCTCTTAGAGGAGCCTTATCTGTATAATTCTATAAATCGATTGCATAGCAGTAAAATTTTAGCAATTATACTACTACATCGACGCTATCGAATGTAATCATTTATATTATATCAAATTAGTATAGCTTAGAATACGTTTACTAAGTCGATAGTTTGGCTACGGTTAGGGCCAACGGATACGATACCCAAAGGTACGCCTGTTACTTCTGCAATGCGTTCTACATATTTGCGAGCATTTTCTGGAAGTTCTTCGTATTTACGGATACCAGAGATATCAGTTTCCCAACCTGGCAATGTTTCGTACACTGCTTCACATGCTTCAAGATCTTTCAAGTTAGCTGGGAAGCCTTCTACATCTTTACCATTCAATTTGTAACCTACGCAGATTTTTAATTCTTTGAACGTATCAAGAATATCTAAACGAGTGATCGCAAGGTAATCTAAGCTGTTAAGACCTGCAGCGTATTTTACAACCATAAGGTCTAACCAACCGCAACGACGAGGACGACCAGTTACAGTACCGAACTCATGACCAAGTTTACGAAGATTTTCGCCAGTTTCGTCAAGAAGCTCCGTAGGGAATGGGCCTGCACCAACGCGTGTTGCATACGCTTTTACTACGCCGAAGATATTTTTCAAGTAGTTAGGACCTACACCAGCACCTGTGGAAGCACCACCTGCGATTGGATGAGAAGATGTTACGAATGGATATGTACCATGATCAAGGTCAAGCATAGTTGCTTGCGCGCCTTCAAACAATACTTTTTTATCCTCTTGAACTGCTTTCAAAACAGCGATGTTAGTGTCTGTTACATATGGTTTCAATGCTTCAGCATATTTGATGTAGTCCGCTAAGATTTCATCGTAGTTAACGCCTTCTGCTTCGTATACTTTAGTAAGAATTTTATTTTTGAATTCTACGTTGTACGCCAATTTTTCTTTGAATGTTTCAAGATCGTACAAATCGCACATACGAATACCAACGCGGTTGATTTTATCCGCATAGCAAGGACCGATACCATTTTTAGTAGTACCGATTTTAGCATCACCTTTAGATGCTTCCTCTGCATTATCTAAAGCGATATGATATGGCATGATAACATGCGCACGGTCAGAAATTTGAAGGGTTTTAGCAGATTTGCCTTGTTTTTCAAGACCTTCAATTTCTTGTAACAAAACTTTAGGGTCGATAACAACACCAGTACCAACAATATTTTGTTTGTTATCGTACAAGATGCCACTTGGTAAGAGGCGAAGCGCAAATGCCTTATCATCTACTACAACAGTATGACCTGCGTTATTACCACCTTGACTGCGCACTACAACGTCTGCACGTTCCGCGATCCAGTCAACGATTTTACCTTTACCCTCGTCACCCCATTGAGTGCCGATAACCATACTTGTTGCCATATCTATATCCTCCATGTGAAAGTCGAAATAATTCATTATCATTATACAACAATGTTCGGACTCTGTGAAAGTATTTATACAAATTCAATCTTGAGTTTCTTCCCAAAAGCACGCGCTATTTTCTGCAAGGTTTTCAATGAAGGATTTCCATTACCATTTTCAATCTTACTAATATCAGACTGAGTAATGCCTGTTAATTCAGACAACTGCATTTGTGTCATATGAGCAGCTAGGCGCGCCTCAACTATATTCTGAATGATTTGGTACTCATCATCTAACGCATCCCACTCTTTTTTAAACTTCGGATTTTTTAATTGTTTCTCTAAATATTGATCTAACGTTTCCATATTATGTATACCTCTCAATATAATCATTCTTGTATCTAACAGCTAATTCAATAGCATTCTTCGGTGTTTTCATAGATTTTTTTACAAAACCATTTGTTAATACAATTTGTCTCCCTACAAAGAAAAAATATAATATCCGAGAAATATTGGACCCTTGCTTCGTTCGCAACTCATAAATACCATCCTCTAAATGTTTAGACTGAGGTTCTCTCAAACGATTACCATATAATTCAAGTATCTTTAGATCTCGAATTGTTTTAGCCCGTTGCTTATCTGAAAGTTCATTTAAGAATACTTTTGCTGGCTTTTCTCCACTTAGAGTTTCATAAAAAACAACAGAAAACGTATCCATCATATTCCTCCTAGTACTAGAAGAAATCTTTACTTAAATTATATGTTAAAACATATATTCAGTAAAGATATAGAGATATAGAAATTTAAAGTCTTACTATATCCAATATAAGTATCTAGTCTCTTAAAGTAAAGAAATGGGAGGTGACCATTAGTCACCTCCCATTTATTGACATTTTATCTAATCAAAATATTCTATTTTAGTTAGTCGAAATCTCTATGTTTTTATTCTTTTTATTATACTAGTATTACTTCGGTTCTTTAAGCCATAGGCTCATTAGGAGCCCCATAAGTCCTACAGGTATCAAGGTCATCAAAGCGGTTTGCACGTCATAGATATCTGCCAAGTGTCCGATATAAGGTGCTACAAGGCCTCCTAATGTAATGCCAAGGCCTAATGTAACGCCTGAAGCAAAGCCTGCGTTTTTAGCAAGGTATTTTTGACCGAGTACGGTAATGGGTCCATATTGTGAGAATACGCCAAAGGCCATCGGTATCATAGCACCGAAGAAGCCCCATATATTTGGTACAAAGATAAATACTAAAACGGATGGCAAGAAGATAAGATTACCTAAGCGCACCGTTTTAAGGAAGCCTAATTTATCGGATAAAGCCCCTCCCATATAGGTAAGGACTGCTCCCATTGCAAAGTACATGGTTAGAGCCAAGCTAGAGGCGCTGGCTTCGCCGTTAATAACGGTAATGTACAGGATAGGAATAAAGATTGATAGTACTGAGAACAATATAGATCGTGAAGCGATTACAAAGAATAGCTTACCGAAGCTCGCCCAATCATTCGTACCCGTATGAGTAGATGTATCAGAGCTTTTACTTTCACCAGCATTAGTCGTATCAGCCTCGCCCGTAAAGGCATAGAGATATAGCAATACACCGAGCAAAGCAATGGCGGTGAACACCCAAAGGAAATGACCGCCAAAGACGTAGACACCACCTGCGATGAGAGGCCCCAATGCAAACCCCGCACTGCCGCCCACTGCAAAACGGCCCATGGCGTTGCCGATTTCATGAGATTGTGTACGATTCACAAGGAGGGCCGCCTCAGGATGGAATAGTGCCGCCCCTACGCCGGCTAAAGAGTGACAAGGCTAGAATCATTTCATAGCTCGTAGCTAGCGCCATAGCACTAATGGACACGAGAGTCACCGTAAAGCCTGCAGGAATGAACCAAGGTACGCGCCACCGGTCAGCCACATAGCCCAATGCAGGCTGGGCGATAGATGCCACCACGGTGTTACAGAAAATAATGGTAGCCGATTGATAGTAATTAAGGCCAAAGTTAGCAATAAAGAACGGAATCAATGCGGCCAACGAACCTTGACCAAAATCATTAATACAATGAAAAATAGGCGGTCCGTACTTTCGTATAATACGTTTCATATAACCTCCTAATAAAATAGCTAATTTTTCCTAAGATACAGAGATACTCACGAGGAAACTAGCTCATAATTGTGCGCAAAATAGTGTAAATAACAGATTACGTTCAAAATAAAAAGAGTAGATATAGCCAACACCTAATGCATGTACCATAGGCTTGTTGGTCTATACCTACCCTAGTCTTTCATATGTTATATGGGAAGTACCCTACAATTATAGGCCAAAGCGAGCCATGATTGTATCAACATGTTTCAATAATTTATGCGGATCGAAGCATGCATCGATTTCTTCAGCAGTCATGTATTTCTTGATGTTTTCATCAGATTTAAGACCTGTAGCGAAATCTTTGCCTTCGAGCCAGCGTTCCATAGCATATTTTTGAACCCAACGGTATGCTTCGTCGCGCACTGCACCTTTGTCTACAAGGTGAGTCAAAATTGTTTGGCTGAATACAAGGCCACCTGTAAGGTTAAGGTTTTTAAGCATTGTTTCAGGATATACCAATAATTTATCGATAGTGCGGATTGTAAGGTGAAGCATGTAGTTCAATGCAATTGTTGCATCCGGTAAGATTACCCGTTCTACAGAGCTATGGGAAATATCGCGTTCATGCCACAAAGCTTGGTCTTCGAAAGCGGATTGAGCATAGCCACGAAGCAAGCGAGCCATACCGCAAATTCTTTCACATGTAATAGGATTACGTTTATGAGGCATCGCAGAGGAACCCTTTTGTTTAGGGCTGAAATATTCTTCCGCTTCGCGTACTTCAGTACGTTGCAGATGACGAATTTCCAAAGCGATTTTATCCAATGTACCGCCTACAACAGCGATAGTGGACAACAATTCAGCGTGACGGTCACGTTGTACGACTTGTGTAGCGATTTTAACAGGTTCAAGACCTAATTTTTCGCATACATATTGTTCTACGAATGGATCGATATTGGAGTACGTACCAACAGCGCCAGACAATTTACCTACCGCAACACTTTTACGAGCATGTTCCATGCGTTCGATATCGCGTTCTACTTCAGCCATCCATAACGCCAATTTCAAGCCAAATGTAGTTGGTTCGCCGTGGATACCATGAGTACGGCCAATCATAGGTGTGTATTTGAATTCAGCTGCGCGACGACGCAATACTTCGTGCAAGCATTTCAAGTCAGCAATCAAGATGTCGCAGGCTTGTTTCATCATGTAACCAAGTGCTGTATCTTTAACGTCAGTAGATGTAAGGCCAAGATGGATATATTTAGCCGCTTCAGGACCTACGTATTCGCCTACTGCTGTTACGAAGGAAATGATATCGTGATTTGTTTCCTTTTCGATTTCATGAATGCGCTCAACGTCGAAATCGGCTTTTTCGCGAATAGCTTTAGCCGCTTCTTTAGGGATAATACCCAATTCAGCTTGTGCCTCGGATGCCAATGTTTCTACCAATAACATTGTGTCGAACTCGTTGCGCTCGCTCCAAATATGGCCCATTTCTTCTCGTGTATAACGTGGTATCATGATGTCTCCTTTGCATGATAAAAGCTAGATTTATAGGATTATTGTACCATATGTGAAAGCTCCATTCAACGAAGGAGCTAAATTTTCCGAATGATAATTATATTAAATTTGCTAATCGTTCGTATTTATGCAGCATTCACTATATCCAAACTTCTATTTTAGTTTTATATAGATTAAGACCTCTATTCGGCTCTATTGGATACATTTAGCTTTTCTTATCATTCGGTCCCACAAGAGACTTTGTTTCAGTTCGTATACTTCTATACCTTCATCTATGCGTTGAATGCGTTTAATCATTTTCGGGTGAGTAATAAACAGACGACTGAAGAAGCCCGTACTTTCACGATCATATAATTCACCAGTTTCAAGGATACCAATTTGTTCAGTGGCAAGGCCTAATGCAACAAGGCCCTCTCGCAACTCTCGCCCTAAACCGATAGATACGGCGTAGGCATCTGCAGCATACTCACGACGGCGGCTATCAAAATAGTAGGTAACCCACTTCGGCAAGCGCAGTACATACTCCACCGCCGCAATCATAACAAGAAGAACTATTTGGATTATGCGAATGACGATATTAACAATAGGAATCAGCGCCAATATATTTAAGGCTCCATTTTAAAGTATAACGAGGTTTAAGATTAATTGTCCTAATCGGTCCATAGCGTAGGTTATGGTCAAGTAAATCGTGTCTCGGTTTCTTAAATGCCCCAATTCATGCGCCAAAACGCCAAGCAAATGTCGTTTATCTAATCCACTCAAAGCGCCTGTATGAATGGTAATATGATTGATTCCTGAAGCAAAAGCATTGATATCCTCATCAGTGCGCATACGCAATGTCAAAGTATTTCTTGATACGCCACTACGTGTACATAATTCTTCTAAGAGTGGTTCAATATATTCAGCTTCTACAGCACTTGGTTTTCTTTCACCTTGTAACAAATGGGCTAGCCAACTAAAAGGTGGCAAAAATAATCCAATCGCCACTATAATAGGTAACGCAATAGACAAAACAATATACACATCTAACTTATCCGCTAAATGTAACGGTTTTATAAACCAATCCCAAGAAAAAGGGTACACCAATTGCACGGCAGACTCTAAAATTGGGAAAAGACAAATACAATAATAACATTAACGATATAGGTAAGAATAACTTGAATCATAGGCGCTCTCTTTACGTTCTTATAGGCTTATATAGCTATATACTAATATAGTAATAAATTAATTAAAGTGTATCATAGCTGTACATTGTGATATATAATAAACATACAGACTAAACCTATTATGAAGAATAGCTTATTTATAACTGAGCTTTATGATAGTAGTAAGACTAACTATGTCCGTTATGGGGAGGCTTTTATGGCAAATTTAAATCGAAAAGAGCGTCGTGCACAGCGCAACGAATCAAATACTATAGGTATACTATTACGCTTATTCTTTGGACTCAGCTTTATCGGCTTGGCTGTAGTTCTATTTGGAGAGTTCGATCTTAATTATGCATTTTCTATCTTTACAGCAGATATTATCGTGTCCTTAATTTACGTGATACTCAATAAATCTCGCATCACTACATCCTTAGCTGTTAACACCAATGTACGCGTTATCATTGCATTCCTCATCATGCTAGTGACTATGTTCTTCTACGCCTTCGCTTTATGGCGTGTCGATCAATTTAGCGCACCTATGCAGATCACATTATTTATCGGTGGGGCCATCGTATACCTTGCAGTGTTCAACTCCACCAAGACAATGCTTACTAATCAAGACTAATACAAACATAACAAAAGAGGCATATCTTACATACATTTGTATGAGATATGCCTCTTTATTGTCCTAGAATAACGGGAACTGCTAAGTAAACTGGTTCACCCCGTCGGTTAACGATGGATCCACTGCTTTTGATGATGCGCAGTGCTTCGTCTCGTACAGCTGGTGGTACATCGTCCACGATCAGTGGCGTATGTTCGCCAACGATGACATTGCCGTTAACATCAAAGTTAACTCGTACTACCACCTTGCCTGTTACGACAGATGCTCGCCCCTGTTCTTGCACAGTCCGCAAATAGTCATGAGGATTAATATCTGGTTTTTGTAAAAGTGCTTGTTGCCCTGGCGTCAATAGACTCAATGCCAAATCAGATAAGAAGGATAAGTCACTAGATTCAGGCAATCCATTTCCAGTTGCATTCGGATCTAATGTCAGCTCTTTTCCGATGGGCGCTTTACTATTCTTGGAGGATTTTCCATCTTTAGAATCTGCCCCGTGCGTAACTACAGCTTGTTCACTACTGCTCGTTTCCGATTCAATAGCCTTTGGAACGGCCCATTCTCGGCGCACACTAGATGCTGCTGTACTGTCACTTAACTCTTTAGTACGTTCATTCTCTTGCTTACGCTCATCCAGTGAAGGATTCACTTTAGGAGCGGCCCCTTCTGGAGTTACATTCTGTGGTTTTTCCATAGGATTGTCCGCTGGTTTCGGTGCAGTGTCAACAGCCTCAACCCCTGTATCGCTTTCACCATCATCAGGCAAATTAAAGCTAATTTCCGCCGCATCATGGGCGGCACCTGTACCCGCCATTCCCCGCAAAGAAAGGCCCATACCAGAGATGAGGATAATTGTAATTCCCAAGGACACAATAAACGATTTCAAATAATGCGATTCAAACATAGAATCACTTCCGTTCCGTAGCGACGCTAATATATTTAGCGCCATTTACCTTGAGCATGTCCAATAGGGCAATAACCTCGCTATAGTAAACATCCTTAGATGCGCGGATGACAAAAGCTTGTCGAGGTGCTTGTTTCACGATAGATTGTACCTCTTCGGCCAAGCGGTCGGAAGAGATTTCCTGATTGTCGATATATAGCGTGTGCGTTGTGGTGAGCGTAATCGTAATAGGCTCAATAGATTTTGCCGTAGATGTCGATGCAGATGGCAAATTGAGCGGAATTTGTTGCTCTGTATTCATGTACAGCGTGCCAACCATGAAGAATACCAATAAGAAAAATACGATATCGATCATGGGGATAATCATGATGGTCGGTTCTTTTTTAACCCCTAATGTGCGTCGTCTCATATATCATGTTCCTCGTTGTACACATCGAGGATGTTGCCGCACTCATGCTCTAATGTAGTAATAGAATCGTTTACCTTTGCTGCACAGTAACTGTGAAAGCCAAGCGCAATAATAGCTACAGTCAAGCCTGTAGCCGTTGCCACTAAGGCTTCAGATACACCGCCTGTAATGATGGTAGGCGCTCCAATATCGCCGCCTACTACTGCGAAGGCGCGAATCATACCCTAGCACTGTCCCCAACAGTCCTAACAACGGTGCCATCGTTACAATCATGCTGAGCCAGCTAAGACCGCGTTTTAAACGCTCATCGGCATAAGATACTACGTCTTGTAAACGGTTTTCTAGACCATTATAGTTCTTTGCACTGCGCATAGCCGCGAGCAAATAAAGAGCCAAGCTCCTCTGTGTCGCGTTCAAGAACACTTGGTAACATGACCCAAGATTGATTCTTCTCTAACACCTTATTAAAACGACGCAAGTCCTTAGTAAACTTGCGATATAACACGATACGCTCAATACCGATCATCAAAGCGAAAAGCAAAAAAATCACTAGTGGATACATAACAAACCCACCAGCTACAAATAAATGCGCTATACTACTCATACTAACCTCCAAAAGCCTTCTACCCTTTAGGCTCTATTAGGGTTAATTATACCACGTTTTACCCTATCAAAAAATAAGATATGCGACGTAAAAGCCACATAAATTAAGGATTAAAAGTATATAAAAAGGCTGTACTAAAATGATTACCATTCTAGTACAGCCTTTTACATCGTTAATTTTTTAAATCATTAGCCTCTGAACTTGATTAGTCTTTTTTAATGATGTTTACGATGAAGCCACCTACACCTAAAGCCAATCCTAAACCGCTACAGAACATACCGATAGAATACCACAAGGTGTAAGATTGGTTATTCGCAGAAATAGCCTTAGCCGCTGCTTGCGCATTAGTCGCATTTCTTGCAATTTCCAAATTAGCCGCCGCTGGATCTGGATTTAACAATAAAATGGCAATACCAATAATCAGAATGACTACACCAATTGGTAATAACAGTTTTTTGTTCATTTGAATGTCCCCCCTCTTAACATTAAACGGTGAGTATACTTTAATTATACACCGACTTTAGCATTTTAAAAAGATAAACTTATAGATTATCTAACTTTCATTAGCTAACCAATAGCAATTATTCATTAAAATAAATGAATGGATAAACTAATACATTAAGTATTAAAATACATGAAAAAGGCATAGTATACAATGCCTATTGAGCTGAACTCAATAAGAACATTGGTACTATGCCTTTTATGGATACATCTTAAGTTATATCTAAATTAGTAGCCCATAAAGTAGGTCCATAAAGAGGAGTGTGTAAGTAAGATAAGTTATGCCTGCTTATCTTGTATATGTATGGAACTACTTATCGTAAGGACTTATCAAAAATGGTAATCAATTCTTCTACGGCTTGTGATTCACTCATTTCACCGTCTAAGACAGCATTTTCAACTTCGCCCATACGACCTTGAATGACTACATTGTTAAAGAATAGGTTATGCAAGTGTTCGTCAATCATATCACGTACCCAACGGAGGGATTGTTCTTGACGTCGTTTTAAGAATACCCCATTTTCTTTACCTTGTTCAGCAAATTCTTGGATCACATCCCACAATTCGTCGAGACCATCCTTAGTCACTGCAGAACAAGTGTAGGCTTGGGTTTTCCATTTTTCTGTAGCTGGACGGATGTAATGTAACATCCGATCATAATCGCTACGAGCGATGAGAGCACGCTTGAGGTTGTCCCCATCAGCCTTATTGACCACAATAGCATCAGCAAGTTCCATAACGCCTTTTTTGATGCCTTGCAATTCATCCCCTGCACCAGTTAAGACGATGAGCATAAAGAAGTCTACCATGGAGCGCACAGTAACTTCGCTTTGCCCAACCCCTACGGTTTCGACGAGAATAATATCGTACCCAGCAGCCTCGCAAAGTAGCATCGTTTCTCTACTTTTACGAGCCACACCGCCTAGTGTACCACCAGCCGGCGATGGACGAATATAGGCCTCAGGATGTTTCGTCAACGTTTCCATCCGCGTTTTATCGCCCAAAATACTGCCTTTTGTGACTTGGCTTGTAGGGTCTACAGCGAGTACGGCCACCTTGTAACCAGCTTCAATGAGCATGTTACCAAAAGCTTCAATAAATGTACTTTTACCGGCCCCAGGCACACCAGTAATACCGATGCGCAACGCCTTGCCCGTACGAGGTAATACGGCTTGTAGTACTTGTTGAGCTAGTTTGAAATGGTCCTTATTATTACTTTCTACTAATGTGATAGCCCGTGAAAGTATAACGCGGTCCCCCTGCTCGATACCGCGTACATAATCAGCGACAGTTAACTTCTTTCGCCGCTGTACGGGACGTACCGACGGAGCCAGATGAGCCGAACTAGACAAGAGGCCGTCGTGCATTTCCTTGACGCCTTTCATCACGTGACTCGCAAAGGTCTCATCTTTCTTCGCATCTTCTGGCACCCAGTCCGGACGATACGTACTACCCTCGGCATTTGCGTTTTTTACACCTAATTCAGGAGCGCTACCGCCACTAGGGGTAGCAACATTTTGTATATTGCGCAATTCATCCGGAGTAGGCCGTTTATTATCAGTCATCAGACTGCCTTCGTCTTGAACGTGGCTGGTCAATGTTTCTAGTAATTTCTTAGCCGCTACTGGCAAGACTGTACCAGGGCCAAAGATAGCCACTGCGCCATGTTCGCGTAGGAACTCATAGTCCTGAGCAGGGATTACGCCGCCGATGGCAACTAAAATATCTCCACGACCTCGCTTGTTGAGTTCTTCTACAAGTTGAGGTAACAATGTTTTGTGACCTGCCGCAAGGGAACTGAATCCGACGATGTGAACATCATTATCCACCGCATCTTGCGCTGTTTCTTCTGGAGTTTGGAACAAAGGTCCGATATCTACGTCAAAGCCCATATCCGCGAAGGATGTAGCAATAACTTTGGCACCGCGGTCATGACCGTCTTGGCCCATCTTCGCAATCATGATACGAGGGCGACGACCTTCGAGATCTTCGAAGTCATCTGCCATTTGGCGAACTTCTTTAATTACATCATCATCTTCATATTCGCTGGAGTATACACCGGAAATAGAGCGGATAACCGCTTTATGACGGCCACAAACCTTTTTCAACAGCAAAGGAAATTTCACCCAAGGATGCACGAGCACGAGCGGCTTCAAGTGCAAGAGCAAGCAAGTTGCCTTCCCCAGATTCTGTAGCATTGGTGATCGCTTCGAGGCAGGATTGAACCTTGTCTTCGTCACGGTTAGCACGCAACTGTTCGAGACGACGAATTTGCGCTTCCCGTACAGCAGTGTTATCTACGTCGAGGATATCCAATGGATCTTCTTTATCTAGACGGTATTTGTTGATACCGATGATCGCTTCACGGCCAGAGTCGATACGAGCTTGGCGACGAGCTGCCGCTTCTTCGATACGCATCTTAGGAAGACCTGTGTCAATCGCTTTCGCCATACCACCAAGAGATTCGATTTCTTGAATATGGCCCCAAGCGCGACGAATCAATTCATCAGTCAATGCTTCTACATAGTAAGAGCCGCCCCATGGATCGATAACCTTACATACCTTAGTTTCGTCTTGGATGTAAAGCTGAGTATTACGAGCAATACGTGCGGAGAAGTCCGTAGGCAACGCAATAGCTTCGTCAAGCGCATTTGTATGTAGAGATTGCGTATGGCCCAAAGCGGCACCCATCGCTTCCATACATGTACGAGCCACGTTGTTGAACGGATCTTGTTCTGTTAAAGACCAACCAGAGGTTTGGCTATGTGTACGAAGTGCCATGGATTTAGGATTTTCAGAGCCGAAGCTATTGATAATCTTAGCCCACAACATACGAGCTGCACGCATTTTCGCAATTTCCATGAAGTAGTTTTTACCGATTGCCCAGAAGAAGGACAAGCGTGGGGCGAATTTATCTACGTGAAGGCCTGCATTTACACCTGTGCGGATGTATTCAAGGCCGTCGGCCAATGTGTAACCTAACTCGATGTCCGCAGTAGCGCCCGCTTCTTGCATATGGTAGCCAGAAATGGAGATACTGTTGAACTTAGGCATGTTCTGGGATGTATACGCAAAGATATCACCGATGATGCGCATGGACGTAGCTGGAGGGTAAATATAGGTATTACGTACCATGAACTCTTTCAAGATATCATTTTGGATCGTACCAGCCATAACCTTTTTATCAACGCCTTGTTCTTCACCAGCTAGGATGTAGAACGCCATAACAGGCAATACGGCGCCGTTCATTGTCATGGATACGGACATTTGGTCAAGAGGAATACCGGAGAATAGAATTTCCATGTCGAGGATGGAGTCTACCGCAACGCCCGCTTTACCAACGTCGCCCACTACGCGAGCATGGTCGGAGTCATAACCACGGTGTGTGGCAAGGTCAAAGGCGATAGACAAACCTTTTTGGCCCGCTGCCAAGTTACGACGATAGAACGCATTGGATTCTTCTGCAGTGGAGAAACCAGCGTACTGACGTACTGTCCAAGGACGAGTTACGTACATTGTGGAATAAGGTCCACGCAAGAATGGAGGTACACCAGCCATATAGTCAAGGTGTGTCATCCCTTCATAATCCATCTCTGTGTAGAGAGGTTTTACTTGGATTTGCTCCATTGTTGTATTATATAAATCTTCAAAGCTTTTTCCTGTTTCTTTTTGAAGTTCAGCAAGCCATGCATCGCGAGATGTCGGTGACTGCGTTCCCAAGCCAAGAGAGGAGAAGTCTGGATTTTTAAACATGAGCTCACATCCCTTTCTTATCTTGTAATGTATTCAAGATTTCGTAACAATTTGCACGAACGGAAATGAAGTCGTCTACGCCAGCTTCACGGTATACAGGCTCGAGGTCCTTAGGCGGTGCCCCTGCCAAGATAACCGTTACATTAGGCATAGTTTCTTTCAATTCTTTCGCTAGTGGTGGTACTAATTCTGGATATGTATCATCTGTGGAACAGATAACGACAACATCAGCACCACTTTCACGAGCAGCCTTCGCAGCATCAGCCGTAGTTTCATGGCCGTCATTTTTAATCACTTCAAAAGCACCTACTTCGAAGAAGCCTGTGGAGAAGTCCGCACGAGGTTTGTGTTGAGGAATTGGCCCCATATTAGCCAAGAATACCTTCACATTATCTTTCGTACGTTGTTTATAGTTTTCAGTGCGCATGCGAAGTGCTTCAAATTGTTCAGTCCAGCGATGAGCCGTGATTGGTTCGATCGTTTCAGAAGAAATATCGCCAGCGTCTAAAGACTTACGGATTTGACGAATCGTCAATTTTTGCAATGCACCGAGCTCGATGAGGCCAATCAAAGCGCCAGGCTCTGTCGTACCTGCTTCTAGGGTAGCCTGTGCTTTAGAAATAGCATCTGGCTCCGCACTTGCCAAGTATTCTTCAATGTGAGCAACACGTTTTTGACGCAATGTTTCTTGATTTTCTGGTTTAGGATCTAATAGCTCTTCCGTCATGTTCGCATACATGTTGTTACCTACAGCCACATCTCTGCGGTATGCAAGGTTTTTGAAGCGCTCATCAAGAATAGCTTTAACTTGAGCTTGTGGATAGCCTTCTTTCAAAGCTGCTACGATACCACCTTTAGATTCAATCGTTTGGAACTCAGCCCAGATTTTTTCGCATAATTCAGCAGCCAATGTTTCCACGTACCAAGAACCGCCTACAGGGTCCACAGGTTGACGCAACTCGAATTCAGTTTGCAACATCACTTGGATATTACGGGCAATACGACGAGAGAAATCATCCGCTTTGCGAATTGGTTGGTCGAATGGAGATACTTCAAGGCTGTTCAAACCGCCTACAACGCCAGAGAATGCTTGTGTTGTATTGCGCAATAAGTTTACATATGGGTCGTATACAGTTTTTGTGAAAGCCGATGTTCTGCCGTGTACATGAACAGCACGGTCCTCTTCTTCAGCGCCAAAAGCTTCCATGATGCGCGCCCAAAGTACGCGCAATGCACGCAATTTAGCGATTTCCATGAAGAAGTTAGCACCCATGGAGAAGGTGAACATCATGCTCTTAGCGATGGTGTGTATATCGATGTTTCGTTGTGCTAATTGACGCACGTAGCAAACAGCTGTTGCCAATGCGTAAGCCACTTCCTGTACATCGTTAGCGCCGCCATTAGCGTACACATCGCCAGATACGAGTACTGTTTTAAGCTCCGGAGCTTGTTCTTTAGCCCACACAACAGTATGTGCCATTTCATCAAAGGCTGTATCTAAGGAAATATGCAATGCACCGTCTTTAGCCCAAACGCCAACAGGGTCTGCACCAACGAGACCTTTCAAGTCAGCCGTTTGTTTTTTAGAGCCTTTCACAGTGGCTGCCAACATACCAAGCAAGATGGCTGCAGAAGCACCTGTTTCAATGTATAAAGGATTTTCTTTAAGATTGAAACGTTCGATTAATTGTTTGCAGTCATCCATGGTGGACAAGGATGTACCACCAACGCCAACGGATGCGCCTACTTGCACATCTTGATCATGGCGTGTCGCTTCATCAAGTCGGATGTTGTGGATGGTGCCGCCTTTTACAATTTCGTATAAACTTGCATGGTTAGCATCTTTAGGCAAGGAATCGTCTACATACTGGGATACGCCCCAAGACTCTTTAATATAACCACTTGCCTTAGTGCCACGTAGGAACTCGCCTGCCCCAGGATATACACCTTTTGGAATTTTTTCTCCATGCAGTGCAGGTGTGTAAATTGGCTGCAACGTAATACCTTCATAGGTTTTAGTGAACATCTTCTTGTGGAAGTCGCCACCTTTTAACGCCTTTTCAACTTCAGCCTGCCATTGTTCATACGTAGGTTTCTCAAATTCGTCAAAGGATACAGGTGCTAATAGATCGCGTTCTGCGTCCTTCGAAGTCTTTTTGTCAGACATATATGTGCCTCCTTTTCAACTCGAAACCATACCGAGAAACAGCGCACCGTACCTGCGAAATGTTATATCTATGAATCACACGAGCTTCCCTATACTTGGATCACATCAACCTCAACGCTGCATCCATTAATTCAATAATTATAAAGCCTGATTCATATGCTAAACAGCCACTTTCAAGGGCAACAAAAAACGTGCCACCCAAAAGTGACACGTAAGGTTTCTTATTGAAAGGTACACCAAAAAACACTGAAACCAGCATACCCCAATCCCCTTCCTATCGCTCGTAGGTACATAACGGTGATTATCAAATAGGCAGTTCTCCTGGCTCGGGCTCATCACCTCGCTTTCGCCTTCCCAGATTTCTCCAGTGACATGAATGAAAGCAGGCTCGTCCTTACAGTGGCGGGACCGCATCGGCTTCTACCGATTTCTCTATTAAGTCTTGTGACACCTATTCTCTATATTCGTTGTTCTAAGTCCAATATAGTGTAAGATTATGCACAAAGTCAATGAACATAACAGTTAATCATAAGTACCAAATTTTAGGTTATAACTGAAAGTCATGTGCAATAACTAAAACTCATATTCCATTCGCATAGCTATATTTTATTCGCATGGTCTATATTTCACTCCCATAGCCTATGACCAATGATATAATAAGTAGTATCACAAGGAGGCATTATGGAGCAGTCAAATAAAAAAGGTCTAATCACAGCCCTTAGTTGTTATATAATCTGGGGCTTACTCCCTCTGTACTGGGCATTATTAAACCATATTTCGCCTTATAATATACTGGCAGAACGCATTATCTGGTCAGGCATTTGCATGGCTATCGTTGTATTTGGGCAACAGTTCAAAAAAGACTTTCAATTACTAAAAGAACAACGATCCCAACTGGTATTACTCTTGGTCGCATCTGTTATCATCAGCATTAACTGGTTCACTTATATTTGGGCCATCACCAACAATCAAGTGATGAACACCAGCCTAGGCTATTATATTAACCCACTTTTCAATGTAGTATTAGGTGTTATTTTATTTAAAGAGTTTCTAAGCTTACCGAAAAAGCTGAGTGTTCTCATCGCCACCATCGGAATTGCCTTGCTCACCTATCAATTGGGCTCCTACCATTGTATCGATGATCCTCGCTGTGTCCTTTGGCTTCTATGGGGCTGTAAAAAACTACTCATCTCGCCCTTTACGAGCATTGCCTTTGAAGCTTGGTTTAATGCCCTCGCCTATACTATATACAACTATGGTTGACAATACAGTATGGTCCTATTTCGGCACAGACTGGTACACCACATTGCTACTCATCGCTAGTGGTCTCACTACATCTGTACCATTGGTGTTATTCTCCTACGGTGCACAATTACTACCGCTCAACCTACTAGGCTTCTTGCAATATGTATCTCCAACCATCGCATTATTGCTAGCTATCTTCTACTTTGGTGAAAGCTTCGATACACCACAAATGATTGCCTTCGGTTGTATCTGGATAGCACTAGCGATCTACACCATGTCCAACCAACTAACACGAACTAAATAAGGAGGACCTATGAAATTTATATACCCTGCTATAATCCATGATGATGCTGATGGTTTCTGGGCTGAGTTTCCAGACTTAGCATATACAAGTAGTACGGGCGCAACACTAACAGAGCTTGTAACTAATGCACAAGAGGCTATGGAACTCTATATATTAGGCGCTTTAGAAGATGGACAAACTCTACCTACCCCCACATCTATTCGCAGCTTACCTTGTACAGATACAACCTATCCTACATTAGTACAAACAGATATTGATTTAGCTAAAAATAGTAAGTCCGTAAAGAAAACCTTAACCATTCCTGCTTGGCTAAACGATAGAGCACTAGCTAAAGGGATTAATTTTTCTCAGCTTTTACAAGAAGCATTGGTGGAGAAAACAATGTAAATTTACATCATTAGTTACTTAGCAAAATTAGGACTACTGTCCACGCAATAACTGCTAAGGTGAGTAATATGATACAAAGCATCCACAGAATTATTACGAAATAGAGCAATAATTTTAGTACATATAATACATCAAACCATATACTATGACAATCTTCTAATCGCGCCATATATTCGGAGAGATGGCGCACCCTAAAAATGGAACTTTCACATTAGGATTCAGCTTCTTCCAGTACAGCATAATATACGGCGTTACAAAACAACCTACCAACACTAAGTATGTAAGGAATAACGGTGTTTCTATATCATGTTGGGACATAAACCCTGACCAGTCTACGACCATTAGACCACCAAGGTATAGAAAAACAAACCAATATATAAATCCTATCACCTTTATAACAAGGCGAATCATCTGTTTTACATCCATATCTATAATCCTACTAATGTTTTAAATCGCATATTATTGTGAAAGCGTTCAAAATGGTCTTGTTCAGCGGCTACAGCTTTCACAGATGGATCAATTTTAATTGCTTTTTCAAGCCAATCAAGGGCCTTAGTATCATCCCCTTGGTCTGCATAAATGGTAGAAATACCATATACAGACCAAGTGTTGCTAGGGTCCTTTTCTAATACCTTTTCAAACCATTGTTTAGAATCGTTTAACTGACCTTGTAACTTGTACGCCATGGCCATATTATAGTAATTAGCTACATTATTTGGATCTAAGTCATAGGCCTTTTTAGTGTCTGTTAAGCCTTTAGCAGTATCTCCATTTAAAGCCGTAGCAAAGCCACGAACCGAATAAGCGTCTGCATTATTTGGATTATCCTTAATAGAATCTGTTGCTTCCTCAATGGTTTTAGCATAATCGCCAGAGGATAGAGCTTGCTTAGCGGCAGTTAAATGGCTATCTAGATTAGTCATTTTGCTACTGTCTTGATTGGATGTACTAGAACTCTTAGTATTATTTTCTGTATTACTATTATTTGTATTCTGATTTACTCCACAACCACTAATAAATATAAGTAATGCAAGTATAGGCAAAATTCTTCTCATATCATATATTCCATTCTTAAATAATCTCCAAGATGCATATCATAATGATATAAGAAAAAGGACGAGCTACCACTCGTCCTTTTTTTGTTATATTGTAGGTAATTTCATACACTCTACTACCTACGTATAGTATATCATACTTAATAGAAAAATAAACCCCTAATAGATAATACTAGAATCTTATTCAAGTAATATTATTTTTTAGCCTTAGAGCAACGGTCTAATAGGAATGCAACGCCTACAAATGGGATGCCACCGTTTTCACCAAGGCCAATTTCACATGTGGAGCTGGAGCTTACTCCTAGTGTTGCACCGTATTCAGCAATTTCACCAGCAAGGTCTTTTGTGGCAGATTTGTTAAGTTCTGGTGTGAAGAAACCTTTTTGACCAGCAAAGCCGTCACACGCAAAGGATTTAATGTTGAATACATGGTCAGTGCAGAGGCGCGCCAAGTCTTCAATGTATTGAGATTTGTTCAAAGATTTAATCTTACATTGTTTGTGTACGATAACGCGTTCATCGCATTTTTCAATGTCGAGATGAGGTACTACGTATTTGCACAAGAATTCAGAAATATCGTTGATTTCTAAGTCTGGCATATGTTTGAAAGCATGGTTAAAGCATGCGCTATGGTCGATTACGATTGGGTATTTACCATTTTGAGATGCTTTCATCAATGCATCGTGCAAGTCTTTTACAGCCCGTTCATGAACGTCGTCGTAGTTTTCAAAGCTCAAGCCGCAGCAGAGATTCTCGATATGTTGTGGGTAAATAATATCGATATGAGCCTTGTTGCAGAGGCTTTCCACTACTTGTTGTAAGCTGCGATCATCGTCATAACCTTGGTTCGGTTTGAAGGCACGGTTCGCACAAGTACTGAAGTATACAACCTTTTCAAAGTTAGTTGGCTTAATGCGATTTCTCAATCTATAATGGTTAGCCTTAGGCGTTGTCTTAGGTAAGTACGGTGTAATACCTGTGACGCCATGTAAACCGTCGGTAATCTTGGAAATTGCTTTTTGCGTAATGATAGAACCAGCAATGCCTTCGAGGCTTACGCCGGCACGGGCCATTTGAAGCGTTGTGGAGAAGTTGTCGTAAATCTTCTTAGCCAATTCTGGTGCAGGTGGATCGATGCGGCGCATGGACAATGCGATTTGAGCAGTGTCGATGCTAAGTGGGCAAAGACCTTTACACATAGAGCAGGCTGCACAAGTTTCCACACCGTAGTATTCGTAGCCCTTTCTGAGCTCCGATGCCAATGTGAAGTTACCTTCGTTTTCAAGGCGTTTTGTTTCGCGCAACAACGCAATACGTTGACGTGGCGTCAATGTTAAATTACGGCTTGGACAATGTTTTTCACAGAAACCACATTCCATACAGATTGTGAAAGCATCGTCGATAGCGCATTGTGCCTTAAGGTTTTTCTTATACACATCTGGATCATCGGTGATGATTACATCAGGGTTCAAGATGCGAGTAGGGTCAAAGATGGCTTTGATGCGACGATTGATTTCGTACGCTTTTTTGCCCCATTCCATTTCAACAAATGGCGCTACCATGCGGCCTGTACCGTGTTCAGCTTTCAAAGAACCACCGAAACCAGATACGCGCTCAGACATTTCTTCTACTAAATCACCGAAGTTTTTAGTATCTTTAGGATCGCTGAAATCGGGTGTAATATTAAAGTGAACGTTACCAGACAGAGCATGACCGAAGATTACACCACCGTCTACGAAATCGTATTTATGGAACAATTCCGTAATCATTTCGATGCCCTTAGTGAAGTCTTCAATTTGGAAGCAAACGTCCTCTGTAATAACAGTGGTGCCTTTTCTACGTTGACCTCCAACGATTGGCAAGATGCCCTTACGGATAGCCCACCAAGAATCGTATTCCTTAGGGTCTTGAGAGTAAAGACTAGGGATGGCTGTAGGGATATCTTTCAATTGGTCTTTAATGAAAGCCAAGTTTTCATCTACTGTTTCTTTCGTGTAGCTTTCAGTTTGGAACAAGATAGCGCTTGTACCTTCAGGCACTTCACGAACGAAGTCAGGTACATTTTCAAGGCTTTGAACGGCGCGCAAGGACTGATAGTCCATCATTTCTGCGGCGATAACCTTTTCACGGCCCATATTAGCGAGCGCTACAACTGCAAGGGATGCATCGTTCAATGTTTTGAAGAACATGAGGCCACAGCCTTTATGAGGCACGTCTTCAACCGTGTTGTACACTACTTCAGATACGAAGCCCAGTGTACCTTCGGAACCGATGAACAAGTGGTTGATGATGTCGATAATATCTTCAAAATCAACGAGGGAGTTCAAACCGTAACCTGTAGTATTTTTAATTTTATATTTGTGATGAATCAAATGCGTCAATTCTTCGTCAGCTAAGATTTCCTTGCGCAATTGCAAGAGATCTTCTACCATTTGAGGTTTTTCTTTGAGGAATTGATCGATACTCTTTTGGTCGGATGTATCAAGAATAGAGCCGTCTAATAAAACAACGCGAATAGAGCGAATTGTTTTATACGAGTTCTGCGCTGTACCACAGCACATACCAGAGGAGTTATTATTCAAAATACCGCCCACTAATGCTGTAGCAAGCGTTGCAGGATCTGGACCAATTTTACGATTGTACGGTTTCAATAAATCGTTTGCATCAGAACCGATAACACCGCACTCACATTTTAAGGCTTTTCCATCGTCGATAACTTCCATTTTTTTGAAGCCATCATTACATACGATGAGCACGTCTTCACTGGAACACTGACCAGACAACGAAGAACCAGCTGCACGGAATGTAAATGGCGTGCCGCATTGTTGGCATAGACGAATAAGGCGTCTTACTTCGCGTTCGTCCTCAGCTTTTACAACAACCTTTGGTAAATAGCTATAGCAGGACGCATCAACGCCATACGCATAACGACGTAAATGATCGGTATACGCGACCTTTACAAATCTCTTTTGCCTCCTTGGCAAAACGTTCATAATCTCTAATAAGCGTACTCACTTGTATTTCCTCCTATCCTCTCATAAGGAATATGTGTTACTTTTAGTATACGCCGTTCTCATTCTCACTACTATAATTATGCATAAATTATATCTCTTCTAATAAAAATCGATATGCCTTGCTCTTTTATTTCTTTAGTTGAAAGTACATCTCAATAGCATTATCATGTACTCATTTCTTCACATATCCAATCAAGAACCCTTATTTATTAAGGATTAATTGATATATTTTATAGATATATACGAAAACCTAGATAAACTATGATTTATACCGCATATAATTCTATAGGAAATAGATTGCAAAGCTCATGCATAAAACCATTATGATTTACTAATTTTAATTTTTCCGTTCTCATTTACAAAGTTCTATGACTTTTAGTTATACCCTTTTAAAAAGCGTCGAAAATTCAAAAAGCCCTCTAGTGATACAACTCTTACGAGCTACCACCAGAGGGCTTGTATTAAACTATGCTTATTACAGATATGGCTCGTCTTAATGAATTAATGCCATGAACCTTATCCTAGGTTGATAGCATGAACCTTATTATAGATTAATACCATAAATCTTATTATAGATTGATACTATGAACCTTATCCTAGAATCCCCGATTTAAGGATGAGTCGTACAGCCAACGCAAACACGGCTACGCTCATAAGGGCAAGGATTGCTTTTGCCTTGAGGCGTTTGGCAATGCGCGCACCAGCTTGAGCCCCAAAGATGGCTCCAATACTAGTAGGAATAGCAATGCTAAAGACGATATGATTCTCTATTAAATGTGTAATAACACCAACCGTAGTAGATACGGCGAGGATGGATTGGCTAGTGGCTGTCGCCATATGCGTAGGGAAGCCCATTAAATAAATCAAGGCCGGTACGTGAATCAGCCCGCCACCAATACCAAAGATACTGGAAATAAAACCTACAACGATGCTAATGCTAATACCAACGGGCTTGCTATAGGTTAGCTGATCCAAGGTAAGGGATTCTTCCTTGCGCTCTCCTTTACGGAAGTTCTTGAACCCAATCAAGAAGGAAGCACAGAGCATAAAGCAACCAAAGGCAAACATAAAGCCTTTACCAGAGAACCAGCCCGACATTTGAGCCCCTAAGATAGCCCCTGGGAAGGTAGCAACACTAAAGACGAGAGCCGCACTGATATATACTTTTTTCTGTTTAAGATACGCTATAGATCCGGAGATAGCATTACACATAACAGAAAAGAGCGACGTCCCTACAATCATAGACGGAGACCATTCAGGGAACCAGTACATAAAAAGAGGTACAAATATAAGGCCTCCACCAGCACCAATGATAGTGCCCAGCATAGCCGCAAAAAGCCAACTATAGTAAAGAATATATAGAATAATACAATGTTATCTAACATGGTAAGCCCTCCCTTTAATTAGACTGGAAGAATGCTTTTGCATCTTTCAATCGACCTCGTTCACACGAAACTTGTAGTTCATCACCTGGTTCAAGTTTCACATCCCCAAGAGGTACAATGTAGGTACCATTGCGGCGAATACTTACGATTAATGTACCGTCTGGCAATGCCAAGTCTTGTAGTTGTACATCTGTATAATTTGCCACTACAGGCACCTTCGTTTGGAAGAAGGTTTGTACAGCTTCTAGATTGCTTTGCCCACTCATGGCTTGCAATAAGGAATCGTAAATTGGCGGCTCTTTTAAAAGATCCGCCACAAGATAGGCCACCAATGTAACGATACCGATAGCGTAAATATTAGAAAAACTATTCGTCATTTCAAGAACGAGTAGAATCGCCAAAATCGGGGTTCGCATAGCAGCTGCTAGCATACCACCCATGGCACAAATGACGAATTGAGGTACAAAATCAGGAGAAATGAGGCCTAACGTTGAAAGTAGGCTTTCACAAAAGGCACCTGCTGACGCACCGATAACAAGCATGGGTAAAAAGATGCCCCCTTGAGCACCACTGCCATAACAGAAGGTAGTGAGCAACATCTTGCCTATCACGATGCCCGCCAAGAGCAACACGCCATGAGATTGAAAGGCGAGCTGACCTACGAGATCATTGCCACCACCTAAAAGAAGTTGCGAGTCATATCCGATGACGGCCACGGTCACAAAGGTGAGGGCTAGTTTCAAAGAATCTCGAGCATTTTAGCCACTCAAAGAACCTCTTGAATCCAAAAATCATGCGACAGAAGAGTACCCCGCATAGGCCCATGATAACGCCGACCATAAGCAGTACAGGAAAGTACTCAAGAGGAACCCCTGAGGTTACCGAAAATCCAAGAGCTGGGTCGAGACCAAAGATACTAACTGTAATATAGTTAGAAATCAATGTGGCCACAAAGGTTGGCACAACGAGGTACGGATAAAAACTTTTATGAACCTCTTCAAAAACGAACATCGCCCCCGATACAGGTGCACTAAAGGCAGCCGTTAAGCCGGCCCCTGCGCCAGCAGAAGTCAAAATACGCTGCTCCGTAGACCAGAATTCATCCAGTACGATACGATTTTCCCTGCAGAACCACCGATCTGTACGGCTGGTCCTTCGCGACCTACAGAAAAGCCAGCAAATCCAGTCAGTACGCCACCAATCATCTTCGACACAAGCGTCCGATACGGCTTCATATCAAAGAGACCTAGCATCTCCCCTTCGATTTGAGGAATACCAGAACCGCCAGACAACGGTGCCCAAGTCAGTAATCGATCTACGATAAAGGCAAAAACGACCATAGCTACGAGCCAACCTAAAGCCCACTCCAGAGTAATGCCCTCCATCAACTGCCAACGCAAATGCTCGGACTCTAAGATTAAATAGCGATATGTAGCCCCGCAAAAACCTGCCACAACGCCAACGACAGCGCCCTTTGCGATGAGCTCCGTTAAGAGTACACGATTCATGGACATATCTGCTAAGGTAGAACTGCGCTTATTAAATTTCCATAGTTTCATAAGATTTCCTCCTCAGCATATATAACGATTATGTATCTATTCGAGTTACTATCATGACCATAATTATCTATTCATATCTTTAGTATACTTATGTAAATTATGATTTTCAAGGCGCTATTAAAAGTAAATCTAGACAGCTGTCCATCGCAGTAAGCACCTCAAAAAGTAAATCTAGATATGACGCTAAGCTCCTAAAAAACAAAACTAGACATCTCTACAGCAAAAGAGATGTCTAGTCTTGTTTAGCAAGTGTTTATAGATGTTGTCTTTACATAATCGGAGGCATACGAGCGGTGTAGAATCTAATTTGGTTGTTAGTATATAGATTCATAGATGCCAATGATTTCTTCTAAGGATGCATCACGTGGGTTACCAGGTGTACATGCATCATTGAAAGCAGATTCAGCGAGGAATGGAATGTCTTCCCGTTTTACGCCTGCTTCGCTAAGAGATTTAGGAATACCTACGTCATCAGCTAATTTTTGAATTACGTCGATAGCCGCTTGACGATAGGTTGCTTCATCCATAGCGTCTACATTAGGAACGCCCATAACGCGAGCGATTTCACGATATTTTTCGCCTGTTGCAGGAGCATTGAATTTCAATACTGCTGTTAAAAGCATGGCACAAGCCTTGCCATGAGGGATATCGTACACAGCACTCAATGGATGCGCCATGGAGTGAACGATACCGAGGCCAACGTTAGAGAAGCCCATGCCCGCAATGTATTGACCTAAGGACATAGCTTCGCGGCCTGCATAATCGCCAGCTACAGCACTGCGCAAGGAACGACCGATGATTTCAATAGCTTTCAAATGAAGCATATCAGTAAGTTCCCACGCACCTTTTGTGATATACCCTTCTACAGCATGCACGAGAGCATCCATGCCTGTTGCCGCACAAAGGCCTGTCGGCATAGACGCGGACATATCAGGATCTACGATAGCTACGATTGGGATGTCATGAGGGTCAACGCAAACGAATTTGCGATTCTTTTCAACGTCTGTAATAACGTAATTGATGGTAACCTCTGCAGCCGTACCAGATGTAGTTGTAACAGCGATGATTGGCAAGCAAGGGTTCTTAGTAGGTGCTAAACCTTCAAGGCTGCGCACATCGGCAAACTCAGGGTTCGTAATAATAGTAGCAATCGCCTTACTTGTATCGATTGGGCTACCGCCACCAACAGCAACGATAACATCGGCGCCAGCTGCTTTACAAGCATCAACACCAGCGGTTACGTTTTCGATCGTAGGATTTGGTTTAATGCCGTCATAGATTTCATAATCGATGCCTGCCGCATCAAGTAAATCTGTTACCTTAGTAGCCACTTTAAATTCAAATAAATCTGGCGTAGATGTAACGAGGGCTTTTTTGAAATGACGATTCTTAATTTCATTCACAATCTCCTGAATCGCCCCTTGTCCAAAATAGGACGTACCGTTCAACATAATTCTGCGAGCCATATACTTCACTCCTAACAAAACAAACTATACAATAAAAAATAAACCGACAGAGAATCACTTTACTTATTAATTCTCTATCGGTTTATTAAAATCCTTGATAGCTCGTTATGTATACACTATATATTTTTATACAGAATGTAGAGTATAAATTTAGCACACCTTAGCGTGTAAACTTACTTCAATGTAGGCTATAAATATATCTTCCCTTACATACCTCTACTCATTTTCATAAGCAAGATTCGTTTCACAGATTCATCGAGTCTCTCTTTAGAGATACGACCGTCTTTCACAGCTTTCATCAGGCCATTGTAAGCCTCTTGCATGTGTTCGTATTCGTGGCATACGAGCAAGATATCGCTGCCGGCGAGGATGGATTGCACCGCCATATCATCGAAGGTATAATGTTTCGCGAGGGCACCCATGTCCATATCGTCCGTTACGACCACGCCGTTATAGCCCATATCCTTGCGCAACCAGTCCGTAATAATGGCCTTAGACAAGCTAGATGGATGGTCTGGATCGATTTGTGGGTACATTGCGTGAGACACCATGATTGTATATGTATTCGGTTTGGACTGCTTAATGAGGTCTACGAACACCTTTGTGTCCTCTGAAAGCAGCGTTTCTTTAGATACAGGAACGATACTTGTGTCTGCGTGCAAGTCTACGTCAGTCTTACCGATGCCTGGGAAGTGTTTATAGGAATACCACAGGCCCGCTTCGTCGTAAGATTTACCAACAGCGCTAGCATAGCGAACCACTTCATCAGGGTTCGTACTATAGGAGCGGCCATAGGTTAATCCTAAGTCCGCTACAGGGGCAAAGTTAATGTTAAAGCCTAACTCTTTTAACTCAGTGCCTACCTCTTTCGCCAAAGCTGCAGCTTGCTCTACAGGCTCCTTACCTACCTCTTCCGCAGGGGGAACCTTGATGAGCTTATCATCCATGCGCGCTACGGCACCACCCTCTTGGTCGATGCCGAGGAACAATGGTGTTAAGCCCGCGCTTTTACCGGCCTTGTTAATATCTGTAATGAGCGTCTTAACTTGATCCTTGGATTCCATGTTACGGTCGAACAAGATAATGCCGCCCACCCGGTACTCATTGAGCATGAATTTAGCATCATCGTTCAAGGACTTGCCGTGAATGCCGATCATCATCAATTGACCAACCTTGTCCGCATCGGACATATTTGCCACTAATTTATCTACCTTTTGCTCTGGTGAAAGCTCGCTCTGTGCTACGGATTCATAGGTCACAGGCTCAGCCTTTGAAGTAAATGGATTATGTAAACCGCAACCCGTGGTGATCGCTAAGGCGCCAATCATCGTAGCTGCTACAAAACGTCGAAACATATATACCTCCAAAATCTCTAAAAAGTATTATGTATAGTATATCAAAAAACGAAGATAGCCCCAACAATGCCAATACATCTAGTAAATTGGGAGCGCGAAAAAAAGACTATTACCCAAAACCTACGTATATACCGTATTGGTTCGAAGTAATAGTCTTTATATGAGTTAAGTTCAAACGTATTCTTAACTTTCGCTTACGCTTAACTTTCAGTGACGCTTAAGTTTCGGTTACGCTTAAATTTTGCCTTGCTCTTTCATTTCAGCTAAAAGCTTTACGATGCGAGGGCCACAGCCTTTACCACCGCAAGCGCCCGTGCCAGCACGAGTTGCTTCTTTTACTTCTGGAAATGTATGAGCACCATCTAAAATGGCTTCTTTAATCGTTTTGCGCGTAATGCTACGGCATGTACACACCTTTGTAAGCTTGTCCAGAATAGCCTCTGGCACTTGATTGTCTTCAAAATTCATATGTAATTCCTCACGTATTCACTTGAATATCTATATACTGTATCAATTTAATATATCGAAAATTTACGATTTCCATACTTAGTATACCACATTCCAAAAGCTATATCGATAGTTTTTAATATAAATATACTAATACTGATTAATCAAAAACCTCTACCGTATAAGAATATCCTATACGATAGAGGCTTTTAGTATTTATTTTATATAAAAATATTCAGTATATCCATCAGCATATATCTACAAAGGATTGCTGCTATCCTATTTATAGTATTGTACCAATGATGGCAAAGTAGATTTTGAAAATCGTTTCTTGCAATGGGCGTATAATCATAGAAATAATCGGTGTATTAATAAGGATGATAAAGAATATTAGGTTAACCATTCCTAATTGGTAGTATTTAATCTGCCATTCCACTGGTAGCCATGGCAATATGATATTAAATCCTGGTAATGGTGGAAATGGAATCAAACAGAATAGAGAAATACCGATACTATACAAAATGATATATTTCAGAACCATATCAAGACCTTGAGACGTGATAAGGTTAAAATTGCCTAGTAATAGATATATAAAGGTAAATATGAAGCCTATAATCAAACCCGCTACCGGACCAGAAAAAGCAAGCAAAGTCATATCACGACGTGGGTCTTTAAAGTAGGCTGGATTAATTGCCATTCCCTTCGGCCATCCGAAGCCAACGAGAATTATACAAAGAGTCCCAATTAAATCAAGATGTGCAAAGGGAGACAATGTAAGCCGTCCCGCCATCCGTGGTGTTGGATCTCCAAGCCATGTTGCCACCTTAGCCTCTGCATAGCCATAGATAGAAAAAATAATGATAATAGCAGGAACACTAGCTAAAATCTGAACTGGATTAAAATCAAACATAGAACTCCTTTATAAGTTATGTAACTCCTTTATTGTTTGGCTTCCCATGCGGTATATCCTTCTTGAATACAACGAAGGGCATTCAAGGTGCGCGGATAGCCGATGTACGGTACGCATTGGGAGGCGATATTAATCAAATATTGTTTGCTGTTCCCTACGTTCAAGTTGCCTTCTACGTGAGCCTTCAGCTGAGGTTCACAGCCACCTTGAGCTGCCAAGAAGCAGAAGGTAATCATTTCGCGATGAGCTACGCTAAGACCTTTGCGAGTATAGTAATCACCAAACATATTGGCTAGCCACTTCTTGATGTGACGTGTATCCTCAGGACCTTCTTGATAGGAATTGCGCACAGCTTCACCAAAGATTTCCACTTGTTTTTCTACGCCTTTTTCAAGACGAGACTCACCAGTGATCGTGCTTCGAGATGGATCAGCAATAGTTTCTCCACGATAGTCAAAAATCTTGTTTGTCACCTTAAAGAATGGGCGCACACGACCAATACCAAGATATGGTACCGCCTGATAAATGAGCTCCACCACTTCGTCAGGAATCAACCCAAAGTTGAGTGCTGCTGGTAGCATCAATGCATATTCATCAACAGCAGAGGCACCAACTAAGGTAGCAAGAATAGCCAAGAAGCGATCCTTTGCAGGCACATTGCGGCCTTCTTCAGTGATGACTTCATCGAATGCAAAATTATCAAACAAAACTTCAAACTCAGGATCAATATAACCTGCTGGGGCTGCAATATCAGGGAACATACGCTCCGTATAGGCTTGAGCAAATTCAGATTTAGACATAGAAAAACCTCCATAAACAACACTGGTGAAAGCCCAAAAGGAGCTTTCACCAGCAATAGTTATGTAATTATTACGGCAAGTGCCACTAAATTATAACGCTGGGAAAGAGAAGTCAGTGCCGTATACTTCTTTCCAAGCAGCCATGAACATATTGAATTCGTTGCTACCAGGTTGGAGTTGATATACTTGACCATCTGGGGAGAAACGATATACAGTATGCAAGCTTGGGTGTACAAGATATTTGAACAATGTAGCTTCACCGTATTGGTTATTATGCATGTTAATTACATTAATACCAAATACATAGTTGCGGCTGCTGTCGATACCTTTGAACTCAGATGCTTTATCGAAGAAATACGTTTCTGTACCATTTGCACTGTTTGGAACTTCTGGGTAGTTAGCTAAACCATTCCAGTTTGCTGCGTTTGCAACGCCACCCACTAATAATGTACCTGCTAATACAAATGCACCTAATAAATTTTTATTCATAATGCGCTCCTTTATGCCACGAAGGCCACTCACAATTAGGTCATCTCTCACATGACCTCTGTACAATACGCTATATGTATAGTATATCACATTTTTAATAAAATATAGGATATCTTCGGTTACAGAATGAATACATATGAGGTTCTAAAAATTAGCCTTTAAAAGTCTGTGCTGTTTTATTATTGGCGTTATCGATTGCTTGTAATAATTTATTAAGCAACTGACGCAGTTGACGCGTTTCTTCTACGTCGAAAATTGGACCTGCAGCTTCAGACAAGCGGCGCGGTATATGAACAGCTTCGTCACGTAATGCTTTACCAGTATCAGTAAGGGTTACCATAACTACTCGTTCATCTTGACGACTACGTTTACGCTTCAAGAATGCTTTTGCTTCTAATTTCTTTAAAAGCGGTGTTAACGTACCAGAATCAAGGCGCAATACTTGGCCTAATTCTTTAACAGACAAGTCACCATATTCCCACAATGCCATCATTACGATGTATTGAGTATATGTCAAATTCAAAGGATCCAAGTGACTACGATATGCATTAACAATCTCCTTCGCCACTACATAAAGTGGGAAGCTCAATTGATTTTCTAATTTTAAGTATTCCGCATCAGGAACATCTTGTTTGTGCTTATATCCTTCGAGCACGCCAATTTCTGCCATATTCTACCTCCATATGCACACAATTATCTACGAATTAATTGTACACAATTTTCCGGTAAGCAGTCAACGATAAACCCCTACTTTGTTCAGATATTTTTCAATTTGTCAATTAATTAATATTTTTTTCTTATCCGTTAATAATTGCCAATTTCTATAGAATTCATGCCCAAAAATCTTACCATAAAACTGTGAATCTAGTTATAAATTTTTTTGATATCAGACCTCTATGTTACACGCTTTCATCGCTACTTCAAGTCACTTTGCATGGTCTAATTCTATAATAAGCTATATAGATTTAAAACTTTAAGTAGCTACTCACGTATGAGTACTCAACAAAATCAAAAGTTAAAAATATAATTTTATACAATTATTATTGTAAACTCTATATCTATTTTTGTCAATATACTTGCTTTAATTAGCTAGTTAGTAAAATGTAGCCTCTTCTAGGTTCGTCCTTGTAGTATAATAAAAGAAACTCTATATCAAATCTCATTTGTCATAGGAGGCCCTCATGAATACCTTAGAATGTATCAAAACTCGTCATAGTACGCGTAAGTTTAAAGCTGATCAATTATCTCGAGAGCTCATTGATCAAGTGCTCGACGCTGGTCGCCGTGCTCCGTCTGGTGGCAATACACAATTAACACATTTCATGGTTATCACAAACCAAGATGTGCTAAACGAACTAGTAACACTCGTTCAGGAAGAATACGGCAAAATGCCGATTACAGAAAACACATTGCCATATATGGTGAATATCATTAAAATGTCCGCTGAAGGCAAGTTTGTATTTAACTATGGAGCGCCTGTACTCATCGTATTGGCTAGCAAACCAAGTTATGCCAACAACTTTGCTGACGTGTCATGTGCGATGCAAAACATGATGCTCGCTTGCAACGAACTAGAACTTGGCAGCTGCTGGGTTAACCAAATCCGCCATCTTCAAGATAACGAACGTATCCAAGCTAAAATGCGTGAACTAGGCCTTGGAGAAGACGAAAAAGTTTATGCTAGCTTGGCTATCGGCTATCCAGACATGCCAAACGGCCTTAACCGCCGTGAAATCGAGCCAAAAGGCTACAAAGTGACATATGTAGATTAACGATATTGTTTACCTACAACTATGCCTATAAGATAATTAATGAATACAAAACCCCTAGTATGATATGTACCCATTTTCCTGGACACATATTATTTACTAGGGGATTTTAAGTTATGTAATATACTTCAATTTATGTGACTTACTGTAATTTACGCAACTCATGTTAATGTATATGACTCATTATAAGTTACGCAACGCACAAAGAGCCGTCTAATACTTTCAGATTATACACGAGACCAAGTCGCACCAAACCATGTAAGGCAACCGCCGTTACAGGATTAATGGAACCGAACACACCAGCACCGATGATGCCTATATGGAATAGAACGGACACGATGAGCAGGCCCAAATGACACTGTTTTGCCTCTTTTGAAAGCTCTGCCGTCGGAGAATTATCATCCACAAGGGATCCCATCATGAGCGCCACGAGAATGAGCTCCAAAGAACACGGGCAAAGCACTAATAACAAGGTCGCCGTATGCATGAGATCACCAGTTAATGCAAAGGATCCCATGGACAGCAACATAACGGCCACGACGATAACCGATGAATAGTTGTTGATGCCTTGACGCAATGCTACAAACTGTGTTGGCATAGTCGGTAACATATCAACATCCAAGGTGTAATGTGTCTCACCTGTAATGAGCTGCTCCAAGAAGAAGCCCGCGTGCACCATGATACCCACATAAGCCGCTGTATGATAATCACCAACGGCGATGAGCGCTACCATAGCTACAACAATAAGAAAATTAGCGTGAATCTCTAAATTATCCAAAATGCTCTGCACACTATTAACCAGCAATGGCAACCCACAAACGATAACAGTGACCCAAGCCAAATCAATGACTGGATACAAAGGCTCTGTGATTAAATCTAATAGTATAAACAAAATACCTAGCGCCAAAATGCCACCTTGCGTACGCAACGACACCTGCGCTACTAATGATTGTAAAAGCTTCATAAATACCTCTCTAGGTACTAGAACCGGCCAAACTCAGTCCGGAAAGAAATACAAAAACAAAACAATACCCATAGGGGTATATCTACAGTACAAATATTATACATAATATACGTAATAAATACAAATTAAAATTATTGATAAGTAAGAACGCTTTATTGAAGATTTAAATTTCTTTATTAGACGTAGAAAGAACAGGTCCCTAAAAACGACTTAGCTCGCTTTGAAGACCTTTTAATAGGTCTTAGTTGAAGATACTAATTTCATATAAAAAGAAAAGCCCCTATCTCTAAAAATGACTTAACACTAAGAGGTATTAGTTGATGGCGCTAATTTCTTTATTAGACGTAGAAAGAACAGATCCCTAAAAACGACTTAGCTCGCTTTGGAGGCTTTTAGGGACCTGTTCTTTCGGTTACTGATATGAAATTAGAGCTTCAACGCCTCAATCCATTCTGCTTCTTTAAAGCCAACGAGAACTTTGTCTTTTAGAACCAAGATAGGACGTTTTACTAACATGCCATTAGATGCTAATAAAGCTACTTTTTCTTCTTCGCTAAGGTTTGGCAATTTATCCTTTAATTGTTGTTCACGGTAGATCATACCAGATGTATTAAAGAATGCTTTCAAATCCTTGCCAGATTGTGGATACCAAGCAGCGATTTCCTCTGCTGTAGGATTTTCAGCTTTAATATCACGAGCAGTGTACTTAACTTTATGATCATCTAAGAATTTCTTTGCTTTTTTGCATGTTGTGCATTTAGGGTATTCAACGAATAGCATAGGTTCTCCTTATATTAATATTCAATATTATAACAACTAACTTATATATTAAGTGTACCAAATATATCGAAAATTATCAATATCTTATTGGCAGTCCACAGGTTCTAATGCTTCACAATGCTTAATAGATGCTAGCGCTTCTTCCATACCTGCACTAAGTTTTGCCGTTCGTAAATCAACATCCATCTGCAAACGTAAAAAATAACCTTCTGAAACGCCAAAATATTTTGCCAGACGCAAAGATGTATCTGCAGAAATAGACCGTGTGCCATTCAGAATTTCTTGGACTCGTGAGACAGGCACATGTATATCCTTAGCTAATCTATACGCAGATAACCCTAATGGCTCCATAAACTCTTCCTTCAATATTTCACTAATGGTAGGCGTAGAAATAAACTTTTCCACATAAATCCCCTCTCTATCAATGATAATCTACAATTTCTACATCGTAAAAGCTATTAATCCGCAAACTATACTGACCAAATCGATCTCCTTGGAGCAATTCCAATCGGTTCCCCGGTGGCCAACGTAAATCTTGTAATGATTCAGCATTATCAAGCAGCATTAATTTACGAAGTGCTAAACGCTGTATAAACGGAGAAAATCGTTTAGAAAAGCTTTGGTAATAAACTTTTTCTGTTTCCTTATCCTTAAATCCGATAATCATAGAATCTCTCCTTTGATTATACCTGTTAAGCAGGTATAATTCAACAATATATACCTGAATAACAGGCATATTGGAAATTAAAATATTTCTGCATGCCATTTCGGTAAAAGATTTCTAGATAATACCAGTCAAATCCTACTTTAACAGTGACTCTATTGGTCACCTATTTCGGAATGTAAGGATCTACATACATCAACTTACTTGAATTGAGGAATATCATCAACTTGATTGAGTTGAGAAATATCATAAGTTAATTTATTACAAAATAATTTCAGAAAATAAAAAGACCTATATCCTCCACCATCTCATGTACAAGGTACATATTAAAGGTTTAGAGAATATAGGTCTCCTATTTACAGCAAGAATGTTAGGCCCATAGCTACGAAGATAGCTGGCAAGAGGTTAGCGATACGCACTTTACCAGGCCAGATGAGGTCGATACCAACGCAGAAAATTAGGATGGATCCCACGTAGGACAGGTTATCGATAGCACTTGGTGTCATCAACGGTGCTGCAATGTGTGCCATAGCAGTGATAATCCATTGGGTGATCCCTACAGGAATAAAGGAGAACAGCGCCCCTTTGCCCATTGAGGATACCATAACCATAACGATGATACCATCGAGGATGCCTTTCAATAATAGCGTCTGGTAATTACCAGTAAGACCGTCTTGAATGGAACCTAGTACGCCCATAGCACCTACGGTAAAGGTAAGAGATGCTGTAATGAAAGCATGGGTAAACTTTGGATCACCGGCGTTACCTGTGCGAGCTTTCACCCAGTCACCAAATACAGTAATCCAACGATTAAGGTCGATGACCTCGCCAATAATGGCGCCAACCACCATGCTAATAATCATCAGCAAAGGCCCCGTCGTTTGCAGCGTACCGTTCACGATAACGAGCATATACTGCATGGCGCCGCTCATACCGAGGAGTAGCACGATGATGCCGCTCACCATCATGAGCGTCTGTTTTAAATTTTCTTTCATAAACCGACCAAATGCGAGGCCGCAAAGGCCGCCGGCTATAATAAGGCCAATGTTAATGGCCGTTCCCAAACCAATCATATATTTCCCTTCTTTAATTGTGAAAGTAACTGTGTTAAATCATGTTTAGTATAGCAACTACATCGAAATAAATCAATTTATATGGTATGCAACTAAATGAACACAAAAAGCCTCTATCCACTTAAGGACAGAGGCTTTATACAGATTTATAGCGTTTGAGAGAGAAGATTATGAGAGTTCCGCTTTGGAGAGAGAATATGTTTGTATATAAAGCGGACTAACATATGATGAGTCGCTATCACCTCATCGACTTTAGTGTACACCCAACTCTATAGAATAACAAGTTCACCTTTGTAACATCTACTATGCACGAAAATTATTGTTAACTTATAATACAGCAATTAATGTGCTATCACCCTTCTTCGTCGGCAGGTAGTCGCACTATATCTGCACTTTGATTGATCTCATCAAAGCAAGGACAGTCTTTACCGTGATCGTTGATAAGGCCGCTAGCTTGGAGATGCGAATAGATGGTAACAGGTCCCACAAACTTGAAGCCCCTCTTCTTTAGGTCTTTGCTAATACGCGTAGATAGGCCGTTCTTAGCGGATACCTGCCCTTCAGGATGCCTGTCATAGATAATTGTCTTGTTATCTGTGAAAGCCCAAATATAATTGCAGAACGAACCAAATTCAGATTGAATACGTTTAAAAGCGGAAGCATTGTTTATAATCGCTACGATTTTAGGACGAGATTTGAGCATCCCCTCGGTTTGCAGAATCCGGTCGATGTCGCTTTCACCATAAGAAGAGACTGCCTCAATATCAAAGTTATCAAAGCAGCCTTGAATAATGTCGCGTTTATTTAAAATAGTAAGCCAGCTAAGGCCACATTGGAGGCTTTCAAGACAAAGATGTTCAAATTGAAGCCTATCATCATGAATTGGTCGCCCCCACTCATGATCGTGATACGCCTGATACAAAGGTGTCGTCGGCCATTCACAAGTAATCTTTTTCATTATACACCTCCATGTGCCCATACGAGGACGTCATACATGAGCGCCACCACGAGGCCCATCACAAGATGTCCACCTACGTAAAATGGTACGAGATAATAGATGAATAACAATAAAGAATGCAAGGTTTTGCGGAGCCATACAATCGGCGTAGATGTACCTCCGCCAACCTTGTCATCAAGCCAATTGTGAACGATGTAGATAGGCGTGCCTAAGCGGCGAATCCAATCAGGAACGCGCTTGCCATGGTTCAACCCAGGGCAATACAAAATCACCAATGGCAATACCACCGCATCAAGGATGAGCAGCATCGTTAAGGTCAAGGAGAACAAATCTATTTCGCCTTCCCACGTCACTGGATGTGCTATAAAGCGGAGGGCCCACAAATAGGCTTTGTATACGATATACGGTTCTAATAGCCATAATAAGGGCTTCACTACACTCATGGGACTACCTACGCCAAACACAAAATAATAAAAACTACGCATCTGCGTAGTCGTTTCAGATATACAACGTTCCGATCGCATCGATTTAACTATAAGAACTACAGATATTTTTAGGCCCAAAGGTGAGTCTAAAACATCAATTCACACACACGATTTTTAGTCCTTTTATACATCGATTTCTATACTATTATTATATCAGATTTTGACCTTTTTGTGGGGTTAAAATTCACAAAATTTTGCTAAAACATACAATTTATAGTAGTTATCAACAAAAGAACCCACTATATAAGACATTCCGCACTAATGGTTCATATATGCTTATTTTTCATCAAATTTATGACTTATTTTGATAAATCCCTTAGAAAAATGCAGCATACAAAGTAACATAAAAACAAAATAAAGAACTAAGAATTTGTATCAATACTATGTGGCATTTTATGCCCATGCTCTATGTTATTATTAATACAGGTAGTAAATACCGTCTCACTTTCTCCGTTTGATAACGGCAAAAAGGCAGCCATAGGGGCTGCCTTTTTTGTATGCCAAAATCGTTTTAGCTATAATATGTTTCGCTTCGTTGAGCTATATTTTATTAATCTGTAACCTATTTTTCTATAGCCTCAACTACTTCGCCGATGTACATATAATGCGGTTCCCAGTGATCTTTACCAGCTTGGGTGTACGCGGATGGATTGGCTGCATAATATTCCTTTACGCTATCCGCCAAATGGGCTTCATCAAATTGATGTTCATACAGTTTTTTACATACAAATGTTAGATCTGCTTCTTTGAAAGTCACGCCGTTCCCTGCCGCCACTGGTGTTAGCCCAGAGTTAGCTACCTTATCTTCGTTGCGACCAGAATGAGAACCCAAATAACCTAGAGCCTTACGTTGGCTTTCAGGGAAGAAACTAACTGTAAAGGTATCGTATTTTGCCATGAATTCTTGAGTATAGCGAGCTGGATGGATGTACACAGTAACCGTGGAAATATCACCACCATTAGGGCCCCACACGTTGCCCATGCTGCCCCAGCTAACTGTACATGTATTGAAATCCTCAAGCGTACCGGCCGTAACAAGAGCCCAACGCTCTTCAAACATGGTAAATGCTTTATAATCCTTTGTTTCAAATGGTTTCATAATAACCTCCGAACATAAAAATTACTTAACAACAACCTCATCAAAATGTTGCTTATATACTTCATAATACACCGCTTGTAATATATTGTGTATATTGCATAAAAGAGTATTATATGCTATAATCCGACTTGTATAGCAGTATTTTGTACTATTGTACAATATAGGAGTTTTTATTCTATCTCTATAAAGTAATAAAGGAGTGTGATCCCATGGAAAATGTTGTTGCCTCAATTTTTCATATTGAAAGTGAAGCCTTTCAGGCCTTTTCAGAATTAAAACAGTTTCGTCAAACTGAAAATACAAAATTAGCTCAGGCTTCAATTGTAAAAGCTGAAAATGGTGTTATTAACGTCAAAGATAGCTTTGATATCATGGATTCCCTAGGAGATGATTATTTCGAAGGCGGATTAATTGGTAGTTTAATCGGAATTTTAGGTGGACCACTAGGTGTTCTCTTTGGTTTTGCTGCTGGTGGAGCAATTGGCGCCTCCGTTGGTTCAGACAAAGAATTGGCCAAATCGGCATTAATTACAACCGTTAGTAATAAGTTGACAAATGGCGAAGTAGCTATTATTGCACTTGTACAAGAAAATGATGAATCTGTTTTAAATGCTATTTTTGAAAAGTATCAGGTTGACATTGCTAGGTGGGATGTCGCTACTGTTGCGGCAGAAATAGAGTCAGCTCTCAAAATTCAAATAGATTTAGAGCATCAAGCTAAAGCTCGCTTAATTGCGGATAAAAAAGAAGCTCGTCGTGAAAAATTTGATAAATTGAAAGCTAATATTAAAGAGAAATTTTCGAAAATATTAACAGACTGAAGAGACTGAGGTAAAAAGATTTCGATTTTTGAAAATCTTTACTATTAAGCTATTTAAATAAATGGTTTAAATTAATAAAAAAGCGACCAAACGGAGTTTTCTGGCACTTAAACTTCTGTTTGGTCGCTTTTTATGTTAGTCATGTAAATTTGTAGCTAATTTACATGACTTTTCTATATTCTCTAATAATAGGCACTGATGATTTATCATAGGTACACTGGTCTCCTGAATCAAAGCTTATAGAGTTATGGTTCGTCTGGATACGAGGGTCAACATATATAGGTATTATAGGTTTTCTAACCAAATGTGAGTCATTCGTTTTTGCCCCACTTTTGCCCCATTTTTAAATCATGACATTGAAAATACCTAAAAGTACCTTCCGAAAATCATCTATATTTCAATATTTTTGATTACTTTCAATATGAAAATTTCATACGAATTCATGTAGCTGGCATAAAAAGTGATTATAATATAGGGCGTTACAATAATCCGAGTCGAACCATTGAAGCCTATCGGGTGTTAACCGATAATGGAAGTCTCAATTTAGAAATTGACTATGCTGATTACAAAGATCAGAATTGGCGTAACACTAAAATCCCCTATGAGAAACTAACAGATAATAACGTCCGTAAATTCTTACAAGATAAGGCCAAAAGCAATCCAGTAAAACACATTTCTGATATAAAGGGCACTGTATTTTCATATCCTACTGTTACCTACAGCACTTGGGATAGCATGAAGATGCCACACCTTGAAAACGGTAAAAAAACAACGCTCACCATCGACACGATCAATTTTAAATTTAAGGGCTATAATATGCGTCACCCCTTATATCACGCAGGGTTTGTCTATTATAATAACACCCCCGTTCTGAACAAGGTTCCTACAGATAAAGTACTGGCCAATTATGTGCTTCCCTCTGTGCAAAACCTAAATGAATTAAATCAATATTCACACATAGAAAACTTAAACGGTGTACAATACCGCGTACCCAAAGACGCCATATACGAAGGTGAAGAAAAGGGCACCGAGTACCAAGATATTAGATACTACAAAAAAGGGGACATAACATTCTTTGTTTCTACTGTCTATATGCCTAAAAACCCATATGTGCGTGAACTTGTTATAAATGGTCATTACAATTTTAAAAGGGATTTAGATACGGTCTGGGATATTTACTATTACCACCCAACATCAGATTATATTAATTATGCCGTTATATGGAATAATAATATTCCTGGACTATCCACACACATCTATAAACCCCATAAAGATGATCACATCCTAAACTTTCACTCCTATGATGGAACCTATGGTTTTATCTATACCATCTTTTATCCAAGTTTTTTAAATGCTGAGGAAGTTCAAAAATTACGGAATATGATTGAGTTTTTTGAGTCTACAAATAATCCTAGCTTTAAACTGAAAGAGCATGTTCTATTCCCAGATACAGAGGAGATCCATGCCCATTAAAACATCGTTCAAAATCAACCTAATAGTATCAGACGTGTAAACCAAACAGCCAGTACTGCAAATCGCAATACTGGCTGTTTTTATATCTCACTATTTCTTTATCTATATAAGTGTCTCCGCTCATATAGATAAAATATAAATCGGCCTTATATAAGACTTATTTAAGGCTAGTCCTCTATAGCCTCAAGTACTTCGCCGATGTACATATAGTGTGGTTCCCAGCGATCTTTACCGGCTTGAGTGTACATAGATGGATTAGCTGCATAATATTCCTTTACGCTACCCGCCAAATGAGCTTCATCAAATTGGTGTTCATACAGTTTTCTACATACGAATGTTAAATCTGCTTCTTTGAAAGTCACGCCATTCCCTGCCGCTACTGGTGTTAGCCCAGAGTTAGCTACCTTATCTTCGTTGCGACCAGAATGAGAACCTAAATAACCAAGCGCCTTACGATGGCTTTCAGGGAAGAAACTAACTGTAAAAGTATCGTATTTCGCCATAAATTCTTGTGTATAACGAGCTGGATGGATGTACACGGTGACCGTGGAAATATCGCCTCCATTAGGGCCCCATACGTTGCCCATGCTGCCCCAACTAACTGTACACGTATTAAAATCATCAAGCGTACCAGCCGTAACAAGAGCCCAACGTTCCTCAAACATGGTAAATGCCTTATAATCCTTCGCTTCAAATGGTTTCATAATAACCTCCGCACATAGAATTTAATTAACAATAACCTCATCAAAATGTTCTTTATACACTTCATAATACACCGCATCAGCGATATCGTAAAACTCTTTATTTAGTGAATCTTTCACAACGGGTCTGCGCGCAAAAAGGCACCGCGATGGATAGGCCGAGGCGTTCCGTCAAAATCAAAGCGACTGATTTCCTCTTCATCGCGCATAATCCCTGGATTAGACCACATATCTTCATTCATAGTCGCATCCGTATCCACATCAGTATTACTCGTTGCTGATCCTTGCTGTTGCGCCCGATAGGACTTACTAGCGGCTGAATTACTACTATCATAGGTGAAAGTCATGTCCTTAACAGTAATCACTTTCTCATCATTCCATTGATACGTTTTATATACCGTCGCCTTAATCGTATAAATAGGCGGCTCAAACCCGATGACCTTTACCGTATTCACGTCAATATAGGACACGCCACGCTCGTCTACATTAGGAATATCCGACACAAACTGAGATACCTGTTTAAATTGTGGCTGAGACGTGAGCTCCTCAATCGTAATTGCTTGAGCTGGGATGGTGAAAGCTAGCATAAGCCCTAGCGTTATTAAAAATCGATGTAACATATATCCTCTCATCTTTCTAAACATTTACAAAATAAATAAACACAACCTTATAAGCATAAGTATACTATGCAAACAAGACTGTGCCTATTATCTATTATCTATTTATATTTTAGATTGTGTAGGAGTTTTCTTTAATTAGTATATATAAGGTTTATCTTAATTTGACGATATATATCTTTATCCCTATAATATAAGTAGATAGTCAGACGAGTCGCAACGTCAGGCTCATCTCTAAATCAGTAAAAAAATTAGGAAATGGCCTTTCTGTTTACTTAGCTACCATGCGGTAACGGAGGGCTATTTGCTTTTTGTAAGGCAAATAAAAAACAAAATTTCTTATTGAGCTAATATATTAATCCATTCCATATACCACTGATTAAAGCTTAGATCCGTATCAAATTTCTTTTTATGGCTATTATCTATACGCCACTGCGTTTTTTTTCGTAAACTTTCAGCATTATCAAAGCCTATATACTCAACCATATCGCGCAATTGTTTATGTTTATACAGAGATTTGCTTTCATCATAATCAATGCGATAACTATAATAATATTCAGAATCCTTTGTAAAATGGCGTAAAATAAGACTCGCCATTAGGTTTATATCGATCAATTAAGAATCCTGGAAGACCATTATTCCAAACTGTTGCATACTGTGTAGGAGCCTCAAGGTCACCATATTTATTCAAAAAGGTAAAAATTTGTTTTTTTGCTAAGCTTTTATCAACAATATTAGGATCTATTCGAAAGCGCAATACACGAATTTTAACCCCTACATCTTCATAAGTACGAACCTCATATTTATTATCTTCCATAGCTTCGCTCACCAGCTTAGCCTTTTTAGGAATACGATAGCTGAAATTGTCCCAATGCTTAACATGGCTATAATTATCTAGCCCAGACAAAGGCTCAATAGATGGAATAATATAATTACTCATTACCACTTCAGCAAATTTATCTTGGTATGGATCCTTCACATCGCCGCCACCAAGATACGTAATACCATACGTCGTTTTTGTCTTACTTGGCGTAAACTCCGTATACATCACATGTGTCTTACCTTTAAAAATTTTCCAAGATGCATTCTCTAACCCTGGATATGTATATATTCCCTCATTCTGTATATATTTATTAATCTTCTTACCATGTGGTGGCCCCACCAATAAAACACCTGTATAACCATGAACAGCAAATAAAAGCCCATCACTCGATTTAGATTCAACCGTATCTCCACGCAAGCTAATATTTGGCACAGATAAACGAATATTATCTTTTCCTTCATGAAGTAAGATAACAGTAGATTCTGAGAATTCCCCTAGCTTAACAGCTTGAGCCAATCCAGTTTTCTCCTTAAATACCTTTTCTATCGCAACCTTGGGTTTCTCCACATTTTTCTGTACTTTAGCGCTAAATATCTCCGCCTCTTGTATTGCCTTTTCATTAATATGGAAATAATTTTCGTAAGCATTAGCAGGAATACTCGCATCCGCACCTGGAACGGGTGGTTGCCACTTTGGCACTTCAATCTGTATAGCGTTGACATTCATGGTGAAAGCAGCTGCTAATGCCATCATGATTATACTTTTACGTAACATAAAACCCTCTTAAAATTTACAAACTAAATACACACAACCGTATTACATTTTCTTATTACATTCTTTCTTGACTTTGAATGCGGATTACCTTATTTCTCAATGTTTCAACATTTGCAAAGTCAGAATATTCTAAAGTATTGCGTAACTGAATATGAGAATATGGTATAGCTCCATCAGTATAAACTAGACTCATAATATATACATGCTTGTCATCGTATAAGAATCGATGCATTATAGATTTTTTACCTGGTTGATAATTATCTACTAAAAGACTAGGTACGCCATTATTCCAAACAGATGCTGCCTGAATAGGCGCATCACCTATTATCTGGCGCTCTGGTCGTACTTCTACAAGTTCATTAAAAAAGGAATACATATATTTATCTTTTACTTTTATAGGTTTCTTGGCCACAACAAATCGTATACCCGCTCCACGATAGTCCCTCACTTCAGTAGAGTCCTTTAAGGATTTCTGTGCTATGAGTTTAAGACCTTTAGGAATACGATACATGAGATTATCCCAGTTGATACTTTCACTATACTGATCCATATCATCTAAAGAGCGAATCGACGGAATCACATAATTACTCATAACGCGTTCGAGCTTGTCAGTAACGGGCTGATTTTTGTAGCTAAGCCCTATGATATATTCTTGATTCGGCTGATTATCTAAACCAACTACGGCAACCATAGCAGGCGTATTTTCGCCAAAAGACTCTGTTTCAATAGCCCATTTGCCATGTGTGATACCGGGATATATAAACTCCCCTTTTCGGTCCGTTTTTAGTTTGCCTAATGCATCATCATAATTCTGTTTCGTACCGATGGCAAAAAATACGGAATGTTCTCTTACAATAGATAAACGTTCACCATCACTGAGTTTTGGATAGTATTTACTTGCTAATAGTAGTCCAGGAACAGAGGCTCGGATGTTAGTACGATCATCATGCAATAACACAACTGCAGACTCATTAGCGATTAAATCTATCACCTTTTTAGAACCACTTGCTATCTCATTAGCTTCATCTCGTGTTAGCCCCCAGTCGGTTATAAACATTTCCCTATCCTTTTCAGATTTAGAATCTAACTTTATAACGTCACTAGTTCCTATATTACTCAAGCTACCGGCCCGATAATTCTCATATGCATTGGCCGGAATGCTCGCATCAGTACCTGGCATAGGTGGCTGTCCGGCTGGGACTTCGATCTGCACAGCGCTTACATTCATGGTGAAAGCAGCCGCTAATGCCATCACAACTATACTTTTACGTAACATAAAAAACCTCTCTAAATTTACAACATAAATAAGCACAGTCTTATTAGCATAAGTATACTATGCAAATAAGACTGTGCCTATTATTTATAAGTTTATATTTAAGTGTTTACTCTATTCAGATGAATCAGACATGTAAGATATTTAAATGAATAGAGTTCGGAAATAAAATATGTAATGAAATATAGCATATATAAAGTAAGGAGTTAACGCAAGCAACGTTCCAATGGCGATAATAATATATATCAAAAGACACAATACTAGTAAAACCACCAGACTATTAATGATGACTTTATAAATCACTGCCTGCTCTTTCTTAGATCGTATCCACGCTTTAGCCCTATAATATACTTTAGGTTTATTAAAGGCTAGTGGTAATCGTTTACACCATAGAACAAGCCAAGGAATAAAGAGGATATTACCAGAGAGAAAAATCATATATAAGTCATAACTCCCTAAGGGGTATAAGTACGGCGTTAAATCAGGGTTCTGTAAGCTATGAATAAACGCCTCTATGGAGCCTATCCATAGAGAAACGAGCAAATACTTAACGTAAAGCACTAGTATAATTTTAAAAATGTATTTAAATGTACTCATTCGCTATTCTCTATCTAATCATATACATACTTAATAGCATAAGTATACTATGTAAATAAGACTGTGCCTATTATCTATTATCTATTATCTATTTATATTTTAAATTGTGTAGGAGTTTTCTCTAATTAGTATATATAAGGTTTATCTTAATTTGACGATATATATCTTTATCCTTATAATATAAGTAGATAGTCAGACGAGTCGTAACGTCAGGCGCATCTCGAAAAAAGTAAAACATTAGGAAATGGCCTTTCAGTTATCTAGTTACACTAGGTAACGGAGGGCTATTTGTCTTTTGTGAGACAAATAAGCGCTATTAATGCCCCAAAGGCAATAACCACAGTTATTACCTGTAATAAGAGCATGATTAATTCATAATCACTCATAGACTTATCCCTCCCTTCAAAAACGAAGAGAGGCCCAACCTCGTCCAACTATCCTAAGTCTATTATAGAACGAACTAATATACGATACAATAAGCATTACATTATACAAATATACGAATAAACTAATAAAAGCCAAGCTATTTCTAAATATGAATAGCTTGGCTTTTACATTGTGTAAATAGGTTTAGAGCGTATAAGAAACAAAATATGTGTTTTCAAAAGCTTTCAAGAGCTAATGAAGTATCAATCTAAGAATCATAAGTAGAGGCAGAACTAATATAGCACCAGCCAAAATAAAACCAGCTAAAACAACCATGGTGCCATACGTGATTAGACATAACTTTATTAAAAAATCTATACAACTATATATACACATACCCACGGTAGATTGTTCTTTTAAAGAAATGAACCATGCTTTCACTCTATAATACATTTTCGGTTTATCAAACACAGGATATAGTTTCTCATACCATAAAATTACCCATGGTAAAACCCAAATATTCCCAAAGCAAAATATCAATACAGGCAGATAATCTCTTAATGGATATGCTTCTAATACATATCGATCGTACAGTAATGTATAAATCCCCCAAATAGAGGCTCCCCAAATAAGTAAAAGCACAAACTTTAACAGAAACAAAAAAATAAGTTTAATCATCAATCTAAGTCTATCCTCGATTCTGACCATTCTAATACTATCCATAATTTATTATGTCTCATCGTCATAAGCTATACCATATGCTTTTTGATAGAGCAAATTAGGCAATTTATATTTTTCATCACCAAAATCAGCAGGTAGAATCATAGCATTTAGATTTTCTTTATATACACGTTGTTGGCGAATCTGTCCATCATTATAATAGGTACCGCCATCATTAACAGTTCCAGTGATTCCTGAGTTCCCTTGTTTTGCACGCCAAATAGAGATATATGGCGTCTTATCACCTTGTTTTAAACTTTTATCATGAGCATTAATCAAGTGGCGCAAAGAACGATCCATTTGGTAATCGTATTGTACTGAAAGTCCTTGAATCATATTAGCAGCAGGCATAGAAACATAAATGCTAGCTTCGATACGACGATGACCATTCGGTGCCGTTACAGACTTAACAGATGAAAGGTCCAAATATTTTCCATCCCCTCGTCCAGAGTCAGCACTCGAATCGATATGCTCAAATCGCTCTGCGTTTAATAAGTCAGCCTGTGCTACGGCTTGACCTTTCATAGGCAATACGAGGCAGGCTAATAACCATAGTGAAAGTAAATATATGCGTTTCATCGTCCACCTCACTGTACCACAATATCATCAAAATGCTGTTGATACACGGACATAAACATAGCATCCACTATATCATACATAATAGTGTTATTACGATTAAGTGGGAACTTACGCGTATCATTCACATAATGCATTGGCTTCGTCTCCCCATCAAAGGTATACTTCGCCACATCTACCTCTGTCATAGCCAAGCCAGATTTACTTTCACTAGCCTCAATCAGAGCCAACGTAGACGGGCTAGGATTCATCATATGAGACGAATGGATTAAAGTAGCTAGAGAATAGTTTGTATCATAATCCACAGTAAGTTGTTTCTCTTCAATCGTAGATTGGTAATCTGTATCTATTACGACATAATAGGTACCACGCAAAGAATACTGTGGGGGTGCATAATGAGTCGCCTCAATAGAATAGGTGTTCAAATAGATATATAAACCACCGCGCTCCATCGTAGGATTCATCGCCCGAACATGAACTAATTTGAACTGTGGCGATGTCTGTAATTCTTGTAATGTGATCGCCTCAGTGGGCATGGTGAAAGCTAACAACACAAGGGCTAGCATCAAAATACGTTGAACCATAAAAACCTCTCTCAAACTAAATAGTCAAATACAGCTTATTTACTTAACAGTTTAACCCATTCCATATACCAAGGGATAAATACTGAGCTATTTTCGAGTCTCTCCTTATATGACCCTCTCTCTCGCCATTGTGGCTCTTTTCGTAATCTTGCCGCATCATCAAATCCCACATATTCAATCATATCTCTTAGCTGTTTATGTGTATAAGACGTTTTACTTTCATCATAATTAATACGATAACTATAATAGTATATAGAATCTTTCACAACATGACGAAGATAGGATTCACGATTGGGCTTATAGGCATCAACTAAAGAGCCAGGAATTCCGTTATTCCACACTACGGCGTACTGTGTAGGCGTCTCCAAATCATTATATTTATGTAAATAATATATTATTGGAACCTTAATCAGCGTATTATCTGTCTCTTTACTCATGATTGCGCTACGTATTACCCGTATTTTAACCCCTGTATCCTCATAGGTTCTCACCTCATGTCTCTCATTTTCTACGGCTTCACCGACTAATTTAGCCGTCTTAGGAATACGATAGTTAAAGTTCCCCCAATGCTCAATCTGACTGTAATTATCTAATCCAGATAAAGATTCTATGGACGGAATAATATAATTACTCATCACCACCTCAGGTGCTTTATCTTGATATGGATCTTCTGTATTAACCCACCCCCCATAAGTAACTCCATACGTTGTCTTTGTATCATCCGAAGTGAATTCCGTATACATTATGCGAGAATTGTTTGACATGAACTTCCAAGATGCATTCCTCAACCCTGGATAATTATATTTTCCTTCACCTTCAGCATATTTACTAAGCTCTTTACCATGAGGTGGTCCTACTACTAAAAACGAACTGAGACTACGAACAGCAAATAATGGCCACTTTTCCAGGCTCAGTTTCTATCACATCACCACGGAAACTAACATTTGGCACGGATATTCTGATATTCTTATCCCCTTCATGAATCAATACAACCGTTGATTGAGAATAATTTGCAAGCTCCAAAGCCTTAGAGAAACCAGGATGTTCCTGATTTAGCTTATCAAGCGTAGATGGCGGATTTTTAGGATTCGATTTTGCAAATTGACTATATGACTCTGCCTCTTGCTCCGCAACTTTATTAATATGCCGATAATTCTCATACGCATTAGCAGGAATACTCGCATCGGCCCCAGGCACAGGTGGCTGTCCTTTTGGCACTTCGATCTGCACAGCACTTACATTCATGGTGAAAGCAGCCGCTAATGCCATCATGACTATACTTTTACGTAACATAAAATCCTCTCTCAACTTACAACATAAATAAGCACAACCTTATTAGCATAAGTATACTATGCAAACAAGGCTGTGCCTATTATTAATAATTTTATAATTTAGTATATAGGATTTACTTCTATTGATATTTATAAGGTTGATATTTATAAGGTTTATCTCCATTTGACGATATATATCTTTATCCTTATAATATAAGGAGATAGTCAGACGAGTAGTGACGTCAGGCTCATCTCTAAACTAAATGAAACATGTAGAAATGGCCTTTTCGTTTTATCTAATTTCCGAAGAAACGAAGGGCTATTTTGCTATTTCTAGACAAATAAGCGCCACAAGTGCTCCAAAGGATATCATGACTGATAAAATCCCAAGGATAATCATAATGATTTTATAACCACTCATAAGCAACCCTCCCTTCAAAAACGAAGAGAGGCTCAACCTCGTCTAACTATCCTAAGCCTATTATAAAACGAACTAATATACGATATAATAAGCATTACATTATACAAATATACGAATTAACTAATAAAAGCCGAGTTACGCATCAATAAGTAACTCGGCTTTCAGATTCTTAAATAATTAAAGAGGTAATAAGAGACAGTATGCCAAATAAAAATGGAAGGCTTACAGCAATACAATATCCAAGTAAAATAGCAAGATAAATTACTAAATATACTTTTACTAAAATACCTAAGCAGAGAAAAATAACCTTATAAGTAAATGCTTCTTCTTCTTGGTGTGGATCCAGTCTTTAGCCCTATAGTATATTTTCGGTTTATTAAAGGCTGGAGATAATCGTTTACACCATAACACAAGCCACGGAATACAGCATATATTACCCAATAAGAGAATTATATATAATTTTAAATCCCTAGTGAATAGGGCTCTAATGCGGGATTATAGGACATCGTAGAAAAAGACCTACGGAAATCCCCCACATAATCACAAGCAAAAGCTTGAAATACAGCACTAGTATAGTTTTAATGACGTATATAAGTTTATCCACTGAATCTAACCAATCTTTAACCAACTTTTAAGCAATCTAATAGGCACAATCCTATTAGCATAAGTATACTATGCAAGTAGGATCGTGCCTATTATTTGCTTTTTGTACAAATAAAACCGAGCTACTAATCAAATAGTAACTCGGTTTTTAGTGTGTTTAAATTTTGAAAATAGACTAATCATTTATCAATGGAATACTTAAAACAGTAGAGACAGCGATTAAGATATACACTACAAGACATAGTTTTAGCAAAAGCAGTAAACTGCCAAATAGGACTTTGTAGATAGGTGCTTCTTGTTTCTTGGATCGTATCCAGTCTTTAATTTTATAATATATTTTTGGTTTGTTAAAAGCTGGCGGTAATCGCTTACACCATAAAACAAGCCACAGAATACAACATATATTACCAAAGAGAAAGAATAGAAATAGGCCGAACTGCTCCAATGAAGATGCTTTCAATACATAAATATAATAGAGTAGCTGAGTAAAGGTCTCTACAGAGTTAATCCATAGATAAACAAGATAAGCCTTAAACAAAAGCACTAATATAATTTTGATGTACTTGAGTATACTCATTGCCTCTCTCCTATCTAATACCATAAAAACTTTAACACTAAAGTTCTTATTGAGTTAATATTTCAATCCATATTCAGTTTCATGCCTATTATTTATCATTTATATTTTAGATTGTATAGAAGTTGTCTCAAATTAATATATAAGATTTATCTCCATTTGACGATATACATCTTTATCCCTATAATATAGGTAGATAGTCAGACGAGTAGCTGCGTCAGGCTCATCTCTAGTTACATAAAAACATGAAGAAATGGCCTTTTCGTTTTATACTAATCTCCAGATTAGTGGAAATGAAGGGCTATTTGTCTTTGTGAGACAAATAAGCGCTATTAAGGCTCCAAAAGCAATGACAATAGCCAAGACTTGTAAGAGGAGCATGATTATTTCATAATCACTCATAGACTTATCCCTCCCTTCAAAACGAAGAGAGGCCCAACCTCATCTAACTATCCTAAGTCTATTATAGAACGAACTAATATACGATACAATAAGGAACGAATAATAGAGATATACAGATAAATGCAAAAACGCCCGTTATTTACGGGCTATTTTACTCCTACTATATATACATTCTCCAACGCACCAAGAAACTCCTCGTTGTAATTTCCCAGTTTTAGGGATAATAAAGTAATACTTGATATATATATATACACCACAAGTAGGTAAGGGTGATTTAGTATGTGTCTCTAACTAGTTTGTAGTTTAGGAGGTGGCATATGGATTCTTTAACTATTATATGGATCATTGTTTGTGCCTATTTATTACTGAATTTATTGGTCGGCGTGTATTGTCATATTCGTGTAAAAGATAGTACTGACTATCTACTCGCAGGTCGTCGTATTGGGGTTCTTATGACGGCAGGCACGTTAGCAGCTACGGAGATCGGTGGCGGGAGTACCGTTGGTGTAGCCGCGAAAGCGTATGGTTCTTGGGGTTTATCTGCAGGTTGGTACGTAGTCTCTGCAGGGATTGGGGTTATTCTCGTTGCTTTCATCGCACCGCTTTTACGTCGTGCTATGGCAACAACAGTGCCAGAGATCATTGGTCGTCGCTTCGGTGGCTCTAGCCATTTAATTACGTCTATTCTGTCCATGCTAGCAACGATTACATTAGCAGGCGTACAGATTACAGCGACAGCAACTATTATTAGCGTTCTTACAGGGCTCTCAACAGAGCTCGCCATCCTCATCTGCGGCGCGGTTCTCGTAATTTACACCATGTCCGGCGGCATGTGGAGCGTAACGATGACGGACGTTATCCATTTCTTCGTTCTCGTTGGGGGCTTCTCCCTCGCTGTGCCGTTCGTATTGCACAATGTGGGCGGTTGGGAATCTGTTGTAGCAAAATTACCACCTGAGCAGCTCGGCTTCACTAAGGTAGGTTGGAAAACCATCATCGGCCTTATTATCATGTACTTCATGACCTTCTCCACCGGCCAAGAGTCCGTACAACGGTACTTCGCCGCGAAGGACGAAAAAACAGCCGTTCTGGGTTCCATCATTTGTGGTATTATCATGGCTCTATTTGCCTTCGTTCCTGCTGTATTGGGCCTCGTAGCATTGGCTGAGTTCCCGAACATCGAAGCGAATAATGCGGTGGCAACGGTAGCACTTAACCTCATGCCTCCAATAATGGCAGGCTTCGTTATGGCCGCTGTCGTATCGGCGACGCTTTCATCAGGCGCAGGCGATCTATTAGGCGCCGCTACTGTATTTACCAAGGATATTGTAGAACATCATTTTGGTAAAAGCCTCACTGATGCACAGCTCACAAGTTATAGCCGTCTATGTGTGCTATTCCTCGGCATCATCGCTATCGTTATCTCTCTCGTAAGCAAAGCCATCATTCCGATGCTCGTATTTGCTTTCACCATGAGATCCGCTGGCCCATTCGCCGCATTCCTACTAGGCCTCACTTGGAAAAATGCAACAGCTGGCGCTGGCATTTGGTCCATCGTGCTCGGCTCCATCGCAGGCGTGTACTGGGAATTCGTGGGCAACCCATACGGCATTATGTCCATCATCTTCGGTTCCATCGTCAGCCTCATCGTCTTTGTGGCTGTGGTGTTCATTGAAAGATCCATGGGCAAACCACCGGCTCCACCGGCTATACCTGATGATGTAAAAGAAATATAATCAGTTTGTTATAATCTGTAACATAATAGTAGTCCTAAATCATAAAAGTGCTATAAAATTACAATTATAAAACCAAAAACTCCTATCGGTGAAAGCCAATAGGAGTTTTTCTTATTTTCCCACCACATCATCAAATTGTGTGCTATACACACATTCATCATAATTTGACGATATATAATAACCTTATTATAATATAAGAAGATAGTCAGACGAGTCGTAACGTCAGGCGCATCTCGAAAAACATAAGATTTTGAGAAATGGCCTTTTCGTTTTATACTAATCTCCAGATTAGTGGAAATGAAGGGCTATTTGTCTTTTGTGAGACAAATAAGCGCTATTAATGCCCCAAAGGCAATAACCACAGTTATTACCTGTAATAAGAGCATGATTAATTCATAATCACTCATAGGCTTATCCCTCCCTTCAAAACGAAGAGAGGCCCAACCTCATCTGACTATCCTAACTCTATTATAGAACGAACTAATATACGATACAATAAGGAACGAATAATAGAAATATATAGATAAATACAAAACTCCTATCGGTTAAACCAATAGGAGTTCTTCTTATTTTCCCACTACATCATCAAATTGTACGCCATACATCCGTTCATACAGTCGATTAGCCAAGAGGTATCCTGCAAAACCAAAGTCTACAGGGGCCGTTGCCATTCGTCTATCTCTTGCTTCGCTTTGTGTATCATAGCGATTCCCATCTATATGATATTCTTTGAAATCAACAACACTAGATGTGATACCTGAGTTCTTTTGTTTAAGCAGCCATAGGTCTTTATAGGATCCTAATTGATGGGACTCTAGCTTCTTGATAAGACTAGCAAAGGACTGCTTTGTATCAAAGGTATATAGAACCTGCTTTTCCTGAATCACATCACCAGCAGGCATGAGTACATACTGTGTGAGGGCAATTTGCTTGCTTCCATTCGGCCCGTTAGAGGCCTTGATGGAATCCTTATCTATAAAGGTGCCATCAGCGTTTCCGCTTTCACCAAAGCCATGAAGCATTTCAAAGCGACTCGTATTTTGTAATTCCTGCATAGACATGCTGTGCGCGGGCACCACACAAGACAGCGCCAACGCTATTGCTATATATAGTACTTTCATCATGGGCCTCATTTCACTACTACATCTTCAAAATGCATACGATACGCTTCATAGAATAACGTATCTGCTATATCATAACGCGTCGTATTCGGTGCCGTGCGCAAAATAGCACGAGTTGAGGCTTTCACCTGAATCGGCAGCGACTGTCCATCAAAGGAGAATTTACCCAATGGTTCCTCAGTGCCCGTCATACCAGTTTTCGTCTGTGCCGCATCAATAACCGTCGTCAACGAAGTTCCCGCCTGTTTCGCACGGTATACCTGACTTGCTAAGGACTGACGCGTATCATAGGACACAATCCAGGCATCGCTAAAAATGGTATTTTTCCGCGGCGACTGATACGCATTGTACATAGTGGCCTTGATCTTATACATAGGCGGCGCGTACTCTAGCACCTCAATAGAATTCATGTCTAAATACCACGTAGTATGCTCATTAGCATTAGGAACATCAGGCGTTACCTCAGCAATCACCTTAAACTGCGGTGATGACTTGAGCTCCTGTATCGAAATCGCTTGGCTAGGCATGGTGAAAACTAGCGTCACTGCCATCACCATGAAAAATCGCTGTAACATATATCTCTCCTTAAGCCTCATAAACTATGATATAAACTATACTTATTATACATTATATGTAATATCAATTATCTACATAAATCTGATACAATGATACTCATTTATCACAATTTGACGATATACTACTTTGTCCCTATAATATAAGAAGATAGTCAGACGAGTGGAAACGTCGGGCGCATCTCGAAAATCAAAATACTTAGGAAATGGCCTTTCTGTTTACTTAGCTACCATGCGGTAACGGAGGGCTATTTGCTTTTTGTAAGGCAAATAAGGGCTACCAGTGCTCCAAAAGCAATGACAACAGCCAGTACTTGTAAAAGGAGCATGATTATTTCATAATCACTCATAGGCTTATCCCTCCCTTCGATGACGAAGAGAGGCCCAACCTCGTCTAACTATCCTAATGTTATTATATGACGAACTAATATACGATACAATAAGGAACGAATAATAGAAATATATAGATAAACACTGAAAAGACCGCACCCCAAGGTACGGTCTTTTTCTTATTTCTTTATCTTCTTTTCTATCTTACTTCTTAACTCTTTAGCATTTTTAAAGTCTAAATATTCCATCATATTACGTAACTCTAGATGATTATATTTAACTTTACCATCTACATAAGAAAGTATAATAAAATATTCATTCTTATCATCTTGTATCAAATGGTAAATTCGAGATAATTTACCTGGATTATATTGATCTAGAAGATATGAAGGAACACCATTGTTCCATATTACGGCACCTTGAATGGGTACATCTTTCAATAATACATCACCATTTTTATGTATTATACTACTCAAAATTGTATGAGTATATTGAGATATTGGTTTATTTTTATGAGCTAAAGGTCCTTGTACAACAACTAAACGCATATCATTACTAGTATAAACTCGTCTCAACACTTTATTAAGTTTTCTATCTTCTTTTAAAATCATTCCCTTAGGTAATCGATAGGTAAAATTATCCCATGTAATAGCATCACTAGTATTATCTAAGTTCTCTAACGGTTGAATAGATGGAATGACAAAATTAGCCATCGTCGACTCTAGCTTTTTTGTAACAGGCTGATCCCTATTACTTAGAATCGCTATATAATGCTGTGTTGGATATTTATTAAAAGTAACAGTGGCAAACATAATAGGTAAATTCTCATTAGTATACTTATCTGTTATTCCCCAGTACCCTTTACTAATTCCCGGATATATAAACTCCCCTTTACGTTGAGCAGTTTTATAAATCGATTCATTCTCAACTTTTTTAGTAGTTCCAACGAGTCCAGCAACGACATTTTTCTCGCCCACATAAGCTCCAATTGTCTCTTTATCAATTTTCTTTAAATAGCCATCTACTACCGAAATAGGCACTGTCATTTTAGCCTTATAATCACCCTCATGTAACATAACAATGGTAGATTCATAAGAAATTAAATCCAAATACTTATCATATGATTTTTCCCACTTCTTGGCATCTTCAACACTACGCTTATTTTCATTAATCTGTTGCTCTAATTTTTTGTGAACCTTATCTTTAAGCGCAATATACCCAGCAGTAGGAATATTACAAGTCTTATCATAACGATAGTTCTGATATGCATTATCCGGAATACTTGCGTCCGCCCCTGGTACAGGTGGTTGCCCTTCAGGAACAGTATACTGCGCCGCATTAATAGGCATGGTGAAAGCTACTGCCACAGCCAAGCTCAACAATGTACTTTTTAGTTTCATATAACACCTCTCAAACAACAATAAGCACGTTCTCTCATTAGTATTAGTATACTATACCATTAAGAACGTGCCTATGTATCGCCCAAGCTGAAAGCTTTAGCTTGTATTATATGTATGTACTTATAACCTATATAGCTTTATCAGAATTTCAACTTGTATAGGGATTATAAATTTTATAGTTACTGCAATTTTTTCAATGCTGCTTTAATTTCGTTTACTTCAGCCCGTAGTTCTTCGTTATCTGCGCGCAGTGATGCATTGTCAGCTTGTAGGTCTTTGATTTGTTTAGCCATTTCAAAGCGACTTGTTTTGAGTGTTGGGTCTTGTTCGCCTACCTTGAAAGAAGCACCGATGTTAAACATGCTTTCACCACCAAGGGTAACGCCAGCGTGAACCATGGAGTTTTCGTTCGGTTGATAGGACGCACCGATAGCGCCAGCGGTGGAGTGTTTATAGTGGCCTAGGCTAGTAGCGAAGGACCATTTATCGTTTGGATTGTAGTCCAAATAGTGCAAGCCCGCTAACGCCGCAGAGGCAGCGCCCACCTTGGATACCTGACGATCCGTATAGGACTTAGCGTTGCTGAGCACCTTGTCGCCAATGTTAGCTGTATTATTTTCGAGCGTGGAAATGCGATTCGTATTGTTATCGACCTGCGTTTTTACCTCATGCAACTGACTGCCGTTAATAACCTCCGTAGAGGTTTTAGAGACCTCGCCCTTGGACACATTCACGATTTTATGGTTACCGTTATTGAGACCGTTGTCTGTTAAAGAAACGATAGTAACAGGATTATTGTCCCCATCGGCTTTTTCAATAATAATGCCATTAGGGCCATACGTTGTTCTATTAATCTGATCGGTATCGCTTTCAACAACTAACCCATCTAAGGTTAAGCTAGAATATTTAACCCCATCAGTATGAGATACTTTGATTTCATTCCCATTAATTTCAACATATTTATCTCGTCCAGCTGGATCATCTGCAACCTCAATCGAGCGAAGACCTTGAACATTTTCGGTCAATCCAACAGTATAATTCTTTTGGCCATTCTCGTTTTTAGTTTCATCTACCGTAATATTATTAAGACTACCTACAATAGTTCTCATATCTGCTTCTGCCATCACGTTAATGCTCAATACAGACATAATCCCAGCTAATACCAACAACTTCTTATTCATGATTACTCCCCTTGAATTCATAGTAAAACATTAGCCATACAACCCCTTAGAGTATGGTCTAACTAACTATAAATATACAAAAAACAATAGTAACCTAAAAATTCACAATATACTACAATTATAAGCTTAGCTTATTTTTATTTCAATAATTAACTTTGATAAACTTTGATAAACTTTCATTATTTATTCATTTTAAAACTAGGTAAAGCTAATACCCCAATACATATCTATGATATGTATTGGAGCTACCTTCAAGCAAAAATAGAAAATATGAAACAGCTTCAGCCTCATCTTCAAAATAACGTTGTTCGTATACTTCATTACGTTCTGTCCAGTATACAGAAAATCTATTGGAAACTCGCTCTATAATAATAGTCCCAGGGGTAATGACGGTTCCCTCACTATCAATGTTATATGAACTTTTAGGTACACCAATTTGGTGCAAAAATTCTTTGAGCTCTTCAATACTCATACTAACTCCCTAAACCATTCACTTCTCTTTGCCAAAAGAAAATACAACTTTTCCATCAATATATCACTACAAATATTTATTTTACCTGCCCAAGTATCATCGCCCCGCCCATTCGTGTGAACATATTAGGTCGATGATAGTGAAAGTCCGTATCTAATTGTATTTGTAGGATATTTTTATATGACTCTATAAATATCGCTTCATAAGACGCTTTAGAGAATACTCCACAGCTTTGCCATATACTCATATCACGTCGCAGTTCATAAAGGTTACCTTCTGGTGTTACGTATAGTAGTGGTTTACTATCCCTGTCATCAACCAACAACTGTAATACATCGAGTACTAGTTTTAACTTACAATGACGGACATAAAGAACATAATATAATCCGCTATCATTCGTGGAAAAGGAATGATGAACCTTGTCATAGGGCACATCAAGAAAAGCGAGATACTGCTGCATTGTACGCCCTTCCACCTGATGATTGATGGCTGGAACGAAGAGAATATGATCTGCTCCTAAATGATTAAACATCTGACCAAAGACCTCTAGATTGCTACGATTACAATGAGGCGCACGAATTAAACGATAGTCCCCACTAATAGAGGTGCATTGATACAAACTAGCCTTAATCCTAGAATTATTTACAATCATTTCACCATATAGCTCAATATGCTCTGCCTGCCATGGCCCAAGTTTCTGATGCCCTACAATTCTAGAATCCTCATAATTCCAGATTTTAGCTTCCCCCTTTAAGGAAATAAACAAGACATGTTGAACACTATGTTTTTGCACATACCACGCCGCTACCTCTTGCAAGTCCTCTAATCTATCAGGACTCCAACAAATAAGCTCCATATTAAAAGCTTCATCACCGATTAAACCATGAATACGATGACGATTCCAATTACGACCTGTAGTGTAAGAATAAGGCAAACCTAGCACCGCTTGATTGTTAGCACCTAAACGACATATCTTTTGACTATGAATAGATACATGATTAGTTCGCACCTCCGCATCAGCCTCTTGCTTTACACACTGACTAGGCACAACTATCATGATATGCTTGCCTATATGCGACTTAACAACACTATTAAGCTGAGATCTAACTAAGACGTCCATACATGCCACCTCACTTAACAACAAACTGGGATAAACGACAACTCTACACCTATACTATAACAAGAGAAATGAGGAAAATATTACATATAAAAAGAGCCCTACCTAAAAAAACTAAGATAGAACTCTTATAGGCCCCATAGGGGATTACTTAATTTAACCCTGTCTCTGAAACAGTAGGTATTTACTGGTTCTAAAATACAAAAAACGGCAGAGCTCGTAAAATAGCCTCAAAGGGCACTTTAGCTTGCTAAAATAATACCGTTTAACTGCACCACTATCACAATAGCGCAGATTTAGTTTTCTGAGGATTAAATCTAGAATTTATTATATCACAAACCAAAAAAATAGAACCATTAGCATTAATACGTTAAATCTATCGAATATCATATCAATGTTAATGGTTCTATTAATATACCATAAATAGTAAGTACTATTTCCCCATCACCTTCGTTTTACCCTTGCTTTGCTCAGGGTACGGACTTCATCGTCGCTCTGCTCCTCTGCTGTCCTACACACTGCGGCGCATACCGTAAAGGGTAGGTGCTGTTGCAACTCGCTACATCTTCTCCCCTTTAGGGATTAACCTATTTGAAATAGGCACATAGTATTAATCCCCGTCCTTTTATTGCGGCGGCATTACGAGACCGTAGACGAAACTTTACAATCGTTTTCTATTTATATAGCCCTATTGGCGAGGGCTTTATATAAACCTGGCTCAACCTGGCTATATAATTCTACTTCTGTTTTAAGTAGTTAAGTAGCTAACTAGCTATATTATTCTATCCATACCCTATATAGCTGGGCAATCAGAACCACCCGTAAAACGGGTGGTTTGCTCACGGGCTATAAGCCCGTAGTACTAGGCCAGCGGCGCTGGCTTTCACTACGTTCAAGCCGCATAGCCATTGACTCGTAACGGTCCCCTTAAAGGGGATATGTATTACTTGCTACCCTTAAAAGGGTCCTCATATTCTTTTACACTAAGTTTATCTTTCATTTGGTCATGTAACTCTTGCTCACGTATATATTTTTTTACGGTGGCTTCATTTAATCCTACCGTACTTACATAATATCCCTCGGAAAAGTGTCTATTTCCAAATTTATACTTTAAGTTTGCGTGTTTATCGAACATCATTAGCGCACTTTTACCCTTTAGATATCCCATAAATGATGAAACTGATATTTTAGGTGGAATTAACACTAGCATATGCACATGATCTGCCATAAGCTCCCCCTCTATAATCTTGACGCCCTTATATTCACATAAACGTCTCAGTATTTCACGTAAACTATTTCTGTATTGATTATATATAACTTTACGTCTATACTTAGGTGTAAATACTATGTGATATTTGCATAACCATTTTGTGTGCGCAAGGCTCTGTGTCTTTGTTGCCATATAAAATCACCTTTCTTTTGTATATAATGCGGCTTGAACACCTACATTATACTTAAGCAAGGTGATTTTTTTGTATAACTTTCGTTGCCGCACCCGCATAGTGGTTTTATGATTCGCGACTACGTCGCGAACCAGTCTAAAGACAATAACAAAAAAGCGCTAACCATTACGGCCAGCGCTTTTCGCATTATTAAAATCTTTTAACTACCTATATAATAATCCTGGTATGAATATAAGTCAATTATTGTCTTTTAGCTTATTTTGGACTTTTTCTTCAAAATCGGCTAACACTTTTTTGTAAAAGTTATCAATCGCTGATTTTGAAGGCGTTACATATATTTCTTCTTTGTCTTCAAAATTATTCTTTCCTAGATTATCAATGCTATCGTCAAGCATTTCGGCGATTACAGCTTCTGAGGCTTCGTTATACTTTTTATCTTTTTTATTGCCTTCGTTAAGTGTACCATTTAAGAGTTTATCTAAAAAGTCATTTCTAGGATTTTCTTCTTCATATCGTTTTTGCTCTACTTCGTCTACTAATTGGACATATATACTTCGCATGAAGTAACTAGGTGGTATTTCTAATCCGTTTTCAATCCTATATAATGTCATCTTTGGTATGCGTAGTTTTATAGCTAGATCTTCTAAGCTAAGTCCTAATTCTTCGCGTAAGTCTTTAATGTTAGGGCTTCCCATTAACTGATACTCTAATTCTAAGGCAACGTCTAATACTGTAGCTTCGATTAATCTATTAGATTCAAGCTCTATACGATATAAAAGGATCCATTCTTGATCATCAATAGGCGTATCGGGATCTTCAAAATCTAATTTTTGCATAAAGTCATGGTTAAAAAACCAATCGGCAATAGTTCCATTACCATTACGGCAGAATAAAATAATATCATCGTCTTTCAACATGCCTGCTATATATAGATCCATTAGTCTAATATATGGCTGGTACCCACTTCTTTCTGTATTTAATTCCATAATGCTAATCCCCTTTATGTTAATCTTCGTTATTTTCTTCTCTAAACAAATCTTTAATGAGTAGCTGCATAAAGTCATCGTTAGGATTTTCTTCGCCTAATTTATTGATCCGATCTTCAAATTCTTTTTGTTCTACTTCATTGACTAACTTAACATAAATACGTCGCATGATGTAGTTAGGCGGCATTTCTAAGCCTTTTTCTATTCGTTCCAAAGTCCTTACTGGCATACGCAATTCAAAGGCTAATTTATCTAAAGTAAGTCCTAGTTTTTCGCGTAAATCTTTTATCTTAGGGCTTCCCATTAGTCGATACTCCAACTCTAAAAGAGTATCTAATACTATAGCTTCAGTTAGGTTATTACATTTAGATTCTACCAGATATAAAAGAATCCAATTTTGATATTCAAGATTATTCTCCGAATCACCTACATAATACTCTTCCATTACATCGTGATTAAAAAACCAATTTAATATTATTCCGTCAGCACTACGAACTAATAGAATAATGTCATCATCTTGTACTATATCGTTTTTATACGAATACAAAAGCCTATCATAGAGTTTATATTCTTTACTTTTTTTATTTAGTTCCATATGATTAAAATCCCTTTTATCTCAAATACTAACGTTTCAATACCGTAAACGGTAAGTGCTGTTGCAACATCGGGCCTTAGAATCCAGTATTCATGGGGCTGTAAAATAGGTTTTGGAAAACCTCATACCGTAAACGGTATAATTGTACTACCATTAAGGCAAAAAGCCTATAAATATAGATAAATACTGGTGGTAAATGATTTTTCTAAAATTATAGTTATTATAATGGTTTCCAAATTTTACGTCAATATAGTGCCCCTTTTTCTTTCATTTAATTTTCATTCAAAATCTATCTAAAATTGTGTACTACTTTTTCTTAACTCTCAGCTATCTGCACTCAATTACACATAACAAAAGGCCTATCCATATGACATCATACAAATAGGCCCATTATACAACATTATTTATTCTTTTTTTCAAATGCTACTCCTCAATGCAAACATGTACTAAACCTAGAGTTACTAAAGGCAACATTGTTAACACCTCCTATAATTAATCTTCCAATAATAAACACATCATAATTGTTACAGCAAAACCAGCAAATGGATACATAAAGATCACCTCCTTTTAAAATTAACTATGATCAATTACGACTAGAACGTGCAGCTTGGTATATAGTAAGCCCCAATGTGGCCCCTGAGTAAATTTCTTCAGTCATGACTAGAATCATGTGAATGGAACTAAACTCATTGGCTACATCTTTATTATATGAAAGTAGTTAATGTAGATGTATTCAAAAAAACTAAGACGTAAATTATTAAAGAAAAACTTTTACTGATATAAAAAATAGAGCCTCACATCACATGTGAGGCTCTATTCTTCTGAAAAGATTCTTATATTTAATTATTAGTAATATTAAGAATCCAATGAATCCAAGCACGTACTGTACTAGCTCTACGTTCATATGTAGACTGACTATACGGTAATCCTGTTTCCGGATTAAGAACACCAGCCTGTTTTATAAATTCCGCAATCTCACGATCAGAAAATCTCTTGTTAGATTTGCAATAAGCCTTATATGTTAAGTTAAAACTTTTATAAGATAAAATAGATTCGATTAATTTTAGCTGACGTTGTTTATAGGACATAGAAAATAAAGATTTCCCTAATTGTGTTAATGTATAACAATCATGTCCATCCAAATCTAATGATTTTTCCACAAGACCTAGATATCTTGCGGCATCCAGATAATAAGAAGATTGGCGTACATCAAAGGAATACTCTTCTGTAATAAAGTTCTTTTCTACATCATTAATATAAAGTAATTCACACATATTAATTACACGTTCAAAGGAGTTTGCCTGAGGAAATGGAATGTCAGGCTCCTTATTAAACCGTAGTTTTTTCAAGATTTTTTCGCACATCCTCTACTGAAATATGTGTATCTTCTAAACAATATCGTTTGTGTTTTACTAATTCTAATGAATTATAATGTTGTAAATCTTTAAATCTATATTCATAGAGATAGAAAATACTATTACTATAAATTAAAAACACTGGCCGTACTGGCTTTTTAGCCATTTTCTGGTGCCATGTCCGGAAAGGATAATACAACTGACGAATTAAGAAATTATCTGTTAAATCTCGTTTCGCTTCCATTAAGGCAAGACTTTTAACACCTTCATAAGCCGCATCAATTTCAATTTGTGAATTTTCTACTGTTACAGCTGAATCTTCATCAGTTACAGCTTCACCAACAACATTTGCATAAAAAGCAAATGATTCGGAACTCATGCGACCTGAAACGGTAGGTAATAAACTTTCGTCTTCTAAAAAGTCCGCAAAAATTCCGGATATATAGGCCATATTCAAAGCCTTACTTTCACTATTAATAGATGTTACATCTAAGCTTTTAATATGTTCAGGAGGTCTTAAATAGGTAATTCTCTGATGTATCCGATTCAAAGTTATGATACGCATTTATATGTGAGATATAATAATCGCCTCTGGTAATTGGTAAAATCGATAAGTTATTTTTCTCAAATAAATCTGGCCGTGCATCAGAGTAATCAAACTTAACAGCTAATCGTGCTTCTTGAAACTCTCCGATTTGCTTAGCAGAAATTATAAAGTATCCCTTATCCTTAATAGTATCTAAAATATTATGTTTTTTATTCAGCAGGTTCCATGTTACATCTATTTTTCGATTCTTTGTCTTTTTACTCATAGTTTCTAACTACAACCTCATCGACACAGCCACGTTTTGAGCCTACAGAGTTAATAGCACGTTTTGCAGGAACAATAGTAATATTGAAATCACTATAAATATCTTGTATAAATTCTGTAGCAGAGTTTGAAAGCATAAATTTTATGCCCGCTGCATCAAGTTGACGGCAACAATCACGTAACGCAATTTGGTCCGCTCTACTAAAACCACCTGCATTATATCCAGTAAAGCTTGCTGTTACTGATATTGGATCATATGGAGGATCCAAGTAAACAAAACTATTTTCTGGTAAACCTTGAACAGCTTTAGAGTAGCTCGTATTTAATATTGTTACGTTTGCAGTATTAAAATATTCATTTACAGCGCGAAGAGTATTTTCATTAACAATATTAGGATTTTTATAACGACCAAAAGGTGTATTAAACTCACCAGCACTATTTACACGATACAATCCATTATAACAAGTCTTATTTAAGAATATAACACGTGCAGCCTTATCAATATCTGTTAACTGATTATAAAGTTCTGCATTACGGTCCCAACTTCGCACATCATAAAAACATTCTTTTGTATTCTCAAACTGTGCTAACCGTTTAATCAATGCATCCACATCATCCTTAATAGCACGATAAACCCCTATTAACTCGCTGTTAATATCATTAACAATTGCTTTTTGTGGTTGCAGTGCAAATAATACAGCACCACCACCAATAAATGGTTCACAATAGGTAGTATATGTTTCTGGAAATAACGGCATTAAACGCTCTAATAATTGACGTTTTCCACCAACCCATTTCACCACAGGTGATGCTAAATCAATCTTACTCATGCATGCAACCCCTTTCTAAATACTCATATTATTGTAACCCATATGAGTAGGGGAAATCTATTAATTTGTAAGAATAATTTGCAACGTCTATAGCTAATTACCGACCAATTCTAAAATATGTCATACTCGCAATATCTTTATCATTAACTTGATAACGACCTAATGACCACTGTTCTGGTCGGTCCATAAATACAATAAAAACGATAATCCCGAAGAAAAGCGCAGCCAAAGTTTTATCTTTTTTACACGCTAAATAAATAGGATAAAACACAGTCCCTGTCCAATCATGTCCAGGTATCCACCCTGCAGTATGCACTTCAGGGTTTTCATCAATTCTTTTATTTAACTCATCAACCACAGCTTGATAGTCTTCATTACTAATCTGCTTCCGCCAAGCTTCAAAACTTTTTTTATGCGGAATCCTAGTAATTAATTTTCCCGTATCAATATTAATCAGCATTTAAAATCGCCTCGCTTTGCTTTAGTGTGATTAAAATTAATTATCCAACTCTTAAGTATTCTTGGTACTTATCAAATACATAATGATAGATATCATCTTCTGTCATTACATCTAAAATTTTGACACTTCCTAGTCGAGAAACGTCTTTAGCCAAATCATCATAACAAGATGATCTTTCTTTTCCAGATTTTACAGTGTCATATACAGCTCTCATAAATCCCATTACAATATGTTTTTCGCTAGAAAAAGTTCGCCATGTGAGCTCTCTAAATCTGGAAGGGCTTTCAAATGTGAACTTGGTTAAATAGTATCTATCTGCCTTATGATCTTCGTCAACTGTTAATGCTACACGATAATAACAACGAGAAATAATGCCAAAAAACAATCCTCTTCGACCACCTAATAGCCATTGGTTGTTAAATGATGAAACCTCTTTTTTCTCCATCATTATAAGTGCTACACTGTAGCATCGTTTAAACATAAACCATAACCAAAAGTATTTATTACTCAATATATAACGTGGTAAATGCTTAAGTTTTTCATATAATAAAATTGAATTTCGTGTGATAGTAGCAATATCCGTAGCTGATGCTGGTATCTCTAAAGCAAAATCATCAATTTGATAGGCTTTAGCTTGAAACGCTTTTCCCTCTGCAAGTGAGTCCACCCAAGAAGAATCGTTAGAATTTTTAATAAAACAATCTTTATAAGTCTCAATATTCTCTTTTAGCTCTTTATATGCAGCTTCAGTCATGTAGCCAATATTAATCTTCCCCATCTATCTCACCGCCCTTAAGAATCATATTTGTTGCATCTTGAATCGCATTGATATTCATATTATTAAATACAGTTTGTGCAAACTCTAACGCCCCACAACCGGTAAATATTTCCATCGTCAATTTATTTCTTTCAACTGCATTATAGGCACGTACAACAGACTTAAACCATGGATACGATTCAATTACGTCTGTTATATCCGTATAGCCTCTAAATTCTTCTTTAATATTATTAAAGATATCTACTAATACAGGAATAACAATTAAGCCCATAAATATGTTCATAAAATAGCGACTATGTTTAACATTTGAATATTCTTCGAATCGATCTGACGGCAGATAGATATATATTTTTGACTCACCTTTAGATGCTTCATATTGCAAATATTTTTGGGTAGCTTTTCCTCGTATAACCTCAAAAATAGATTCTGCTACATTATCTGCTAAATCATTATGTTCAATATTAATTGAGAAGCCATCATCAACGCCTACAATATCATATTGATTTAAATCAAAATCTATGCCCTCAAAATCCTCAATGAAGTTTAAACTTCTATAATCCGCTATATTTTGTGTTGCATATAAATATGATGAAACGGTAACCTTACCACTTAAGCTGTTCAAAGGTATATATATAGTTTGTGGCACTAAAGAAAGCTTATAAGTCTGACGGAAAACACTTTCTGGAGATTCTACTACAAGCATAGGCTGTAATAAACCCTTTTCCACATAAGTAGTCAAAGTATCATCAACTAATTCAATATAGATATCTTGTAAAACTAAATCATGTCTATCATCTTTAATCGGATAGTCAGGATCACCAAAAGCAAGTTTATAACAAGCATTATCTTTAAAGTCGGACAATGCCTTATTTCTATTTACCACTGGATATGGAAATAATCGATTACCTATTTGCATAAAACTCTACCCCTGTTGCAAATCTACTCCCTTTACTCACATTATAAGAAACAGTATATTTCTTACCGGTTTCTAAGCTGATTCCTTTTATTATGCCATCTTTTATAGTACAGGATTCACCGTTAACTTCAGCTGATATAATATCAACTTCGTAAGTATCAGATGACTCCCCAATCTCCTTAATAACTATATCACAATTCGCTTCATTACAATTTGATACAAATGTAAGTAAGAATTTCTCCTGAGACTTATCATACATATTTCTAGAGCGAATACCGCCTAAGAGCTTTCGAGTATATCCCTTTTTAGGAGATGATTCATCTATGTCAGTATTATTTGTACTAGTAGGATGACCTGCATCTACAGATGTACCGCCCCCAACGTGAACACCGGTTGAACCTGGATCACCTTCTGGGTTGGAGACCTCTGCATCATTTTTGCTATCATCTCCCGATACAGGAGTAGTCACACTACGCTCCATTTTATCGTCTTTATCATTTTCTAGTTCAACACGTTTATGATCGGCTTGATTCTGTCTAATCTTACCAATATGAGTAAATTCTTTCGAAGCACCACCTAACTCCTCTCCATCTAAAGGTTCTGAATCCTCTACGCTAGGTAAATAAGCACCAGCCCCAGCTATATCTGTTTTATCGCCCACTTCTGTTTTTAACGCCTCATTAATCGCTCTAGAGATAAGGTTTTTTAATCTACTAAGTGTAGATTTTGCATTAGATTGTGCTTCTTCACCTTCTAAACGCTCCCAAGACCAAGCTGTATGTTCTGCATTCTCCATACGACGCAGAGCTTCATTTAAATCACCATTTTCAATAATGCACATAGCTGAATACGGTATTAAACGACCTACACCATGGCTAGTAATTTTCATATATGGATATCGGATAATATCACAAGTCCCTGTAGCTCTATGACTTTCACCTTGAGAGTAACTTTTTACCAAAACATCAATAGGTCCATAACCTTTTACTATTTTTTCAATATGAGTAACATTATCTACAGATGTTAAAAGCTCATATTGTGCCATTATAGACTTTAAACTACTAGCATCTTTACCTGGGAAAGAAGTAACGTCATAAATAATTTTTTTAATTGTATCTTTACTTAATGTAATGTTATCAACAGTAACTTCTAATAAGCCTTTCACAAAAGCAACCATAAAGCTATCTAATAGTTTAAACATTAAATCAGACTTCCAATTTGCTCTATGTCCGAAACCAATTAAATATAAATCGGTACCATAGTCACCATACGCTCTAGTAAAATTAGGATCAAGGCATAATTCACTATCTACACATGGGAAACTATCTTCTTTACATCCATAGTATCCTTCTGCAACAGACATCTTATAACCATCTGCATCAATTGGTACAGATCGTAACTTTGAAATACCTATGTAACCCTTTTCTTCTCGTTCTGTATAAGTAGAATAGAATACAGTTCTTGTTCCACTTGCAACAAAGGCTGCAGCCTTACCAATGCCCTTTGAGCCACCACTACCAGCACCTTTAAAACTAGTACCTGATGTTTTAGTTAGATTATAGAAAGGTACACCACGTTCAAATGTAGAGACACCTATTAATCCAGTAGTATTAAAGTCACTAATACGAAGACATGGAATAATTGGCAAATTAATCATAGAGTGTATTGCCTGAATAGCAGCACCTTCTTTTTTATCATCTTTACGATATTGGTAACAAGCTTCAATTTGCTTAGATAATTCATCAATACCTGGAATATCATTTCGAGCAACATCAAAAGTGCTAAACTCTATACGCGTAGGATGAATACCTCTATTAGCATCAATAGAGTTTTGACATATCTCCCGCGCCAATGAGCCAATTGGATCCTTTTTAAAAATATCAATATCGCCCGTCTCTAGACCATACTCCATACCATTTCCATTATCAGGAAAACGCCATTGCAAACACATAATCAATACCCCTTTACATGTACACGGTATAACTTAAGATTTAATCATATTACACTAACACAGAACTAAAATTCATTAACACATCATGAATTCTTCATCTTTTACGATTATATCTTATAAATATAAGATTTATATAATATTTCTTTAAAAATTAATGGTTCATAAATAGATTTAAGCAGAAAATAATTATAGACAAAAGAAGAACCATCCCTATCAGGGGTGGTTCTTCTTGAAATATATTTAAGTGTTTGAGGCGAATTATTTATTTATGATCACCTTATTTTTGTCATCTGTATTATATTTTTCTCCCTATATGTCCTCCTTTTCTCTCCCCTCTTAACTCTACTTTCACCCCCAACGTGTTATCTCGTTAGGTCTCTCCAGGCGATAAATAGTTCGGCCACGACTTGTGGGTTTTGGCTGAGTTTGATGCGGGCTAGCATTTTGCGCACGTAGTTGCAGTGTTCTAGCATGGCTTCGTTCAGTTTGTGTTTGACGTGACGCGGGGATTGGTACACCAAAATCGGTGCGAAGTTCCCCACGTGAATATAGCTCGTATCAGGTTCCGGACCTTCCGTAACGATATATTCATAGGGTATAGCCACGTTAAAGAGGCCGTACACCACGTCTTTGCCGACAGGGCGCCGACATTTGATATGGGCAAAGGTTAGATGCGGACCATAGGTCTTAGGCGATGTATAGCTACTACGCCGACCGTCGCTGGTCATAATATAATTGGGCCTCAGCCCTTCCTGTACCGCCAGCTCCCGCGTAATGGTGCGCATCGGCAGACAGACCAGTTCTTCACGGCCATCTACGAAATAGCACTTCGTACTGTCACCACCACCAGGCTCATAAGTAGGAATAAAACAAACAATGTGATTCTTTGGATTCGTATAGATCAAATCCAAATCCTCTCCCTTAGATAGCCGAGCGGCCATCATATCTGTTAATTCATCATGTGTTATCATAGGAATTCTCTCCCCTCTAATTAGGAACATTCCTTTCAACAATACAATGAACACGTGTTCTGTGAAAGCAGATTCGCATGCTTTAATCTGCTGCTGATTTAATTGTATACTACGTTGAATATTTTGTAAATATATACACAAAACTATAGAAATTTATGTATAATTAAAGACTTTATGATCTTGTAAAAGTTATATATAGCTTGATGTGTCAATATTTTCTCATTTAAATTGAGAAATGCATATTTTTTGTATATCTATTAATCGAGATTAACAGAAATATACAGATTTCGGAATATAAATAAGAAATTAAATTATATTAACACATGTACATTACACTAACACCCCTTAGGGCTAATGTATTCTATACATTCTAGATAGACCTAGTTCAATAGACTAAATTTGGTCTAATGCACTTTTATCTTATTAAAATCTGTGGTCAAGTATCTCCGCAGCTTTCGTATGGCTCGTTCATGGCGTCGCTGGATGGCTTGGCGGCTACAGTTTAGTTCTTCACTGACCGATACCAAGCTTTGGCATTCTCCGTATACGCGACGCAATAGGTCACGCTGATCTGGAGATAGTCTGCCTAACGCCCATACGAGACGGGCTCGCAGCCTTTGTTCTTCATCGGCAGTCATAATCATATCTGCTATATTCTCGCCAGATGCGAAGATATCCATGCCCACCGCTACGTCTCCATCGTCGGTAGTGCGGTCTGGGATGTGAATCTCACGATGATTGCGCAATCGCTCCCGCTTCCAGTACCGCATGTAACCGTATCTAACACCAGCTTTCACAAAGCCAGCAAATGGTACGGGCCCCTCCAGGTCAAAGCTATAGATGGACTCCATAAGGATGGCCCATAGATAGCTCTCTACATCCTCGCGGAACTCGCGGTTCCCCGTGCGATTGGTGTAGTGCAAGATGAGTGGTCGATACCTGCGACAGAGCTCGATTTGTGCCGCATCATGGCGCAGCTCATCAACGGTCCACGGCTGATATCCCACCGTCTGGATCCGCATATTCGGCTTTTGACAGATGGACACGAGACTTTTGTCCGACAAGGACGATAAGACCTGATGGCCACAAATGAGAGTTTGTAATTTCAGTTCCTCCGGAGGTAATGATTTTGGTCGTAACCCCTCAGGAGGTAACTCCTGTGTTTCTAGTTTGTCTGATGTGTTTGTATCAGATTGTAAGTTTGCAGTTTTTATACATGTTCTTTGTACTAAAGGTTCTTCGTTTTGGTATAACATAAATCCCCTTTCCTGCCATGGCATAGCGCTTAACTACACAATAACGCGGAACGGAGATTTTGACAAATCGGCAATTCCTTGGAATTCCTGTACATTTAATTGTATCTATGACGTAATTTCTATCCATAGTATGTCATAACTATACGATCAACACAGTAATTGCTAAAAATAGAAAATTACTAAAAACTAATTACTAAAGGCTAGCAGTGAATACTAGTAGATAAAACTAGTAGTAAATAGTAGCAAATGCTAGTAGTTACTAGCATTATATACAAAAATAACACCACATCATAAGATGTGGTGTCATTTTATAAGAGGAATATAGTACTATCATTGGGTAATAGTACGCAATCAAAGATTGGCAAATATAAACAATCTTGGATTAGATAGCAATGCATGCCGCTTGCACAAAGTCTTTGAGCTGCGGTTTTACATGTGTGTGGTACACATCAGCGCCGTTACCGCGCACGATGTCACCCCAGTATTTATACACATAGCGGTACCAGAAATGGAACATGCTATTGGTAAAGTGGTAATCTGCGTATTTTGCAGGTCCACGACTATTGGCTTGAATGCGACCTACGAGCCCCATGGATATGAGATCGTTCAAGCGGGATGTAAAGGTGCCGCTTTTAATTTGGCTTGCTTGTAAAAGCTCCACGTAGTATGGTCTTTCAAGGGTAGCAAGGCCAGACAGGATAGCGTTAGCACCTGTTATATTTTTCATATCTCTATGTAAGATATTCTGTGTTTCTTCAAATAGAGCGCCCGATACGGAGAAGAACAAATTAATGATATTCGTATCGATGCTTTCACCATTATCAAAGTACTGCACGTACGCAGGCAAACCGCCTGTCACGGCGAATACAGTGCGCAAATCGTCCTTGGCATAGTGAAGGCCCAAGGATTTCATATCCACCAAGGAGAATGGTTTCACCTCGAAGTATTCGGACACGAACGGACCGATGAGGCTACGCTCGCCAATGATGCGGCCATCTAGCTGCTCCAAGCCATTTGCAAACAAAATGATGTTCAAACGACTCGTATCTTTATAAGTATCTAATAAATCACGCAAGTGAATGGGAAATTGCGGCACAGCCTCCACCAAGGAAGGATAGTCATCAATCACCACGGTTTGCGGAGTTTTTACACTGCTTTCAAAAAGCCCTACAAAGGCTTGATGCAAGCTATCTACAGGCTCGAACTTGTCCTGATCATCAGTCGGAACAAAACGTGCCTCCAAAGCTCTATTCATATCAGCCACATGGACTGATTCATTGGCCATGCGCCCCGCCAAATATAACGCCTTATGACGGCGTACAAGCTGCGAAGCCACATAGGATTTACCACTGCGATGAGGACCGTACACAACACACAAGCTCATATTGCCCTCAGCGATACGGGACTGGATACTCTCTATAATCTCAGCACGTCCCACAAAATTCATATACTCTCACCTCCAACTGTCTATGGAGATTATTATATCATAAATTTAAATCATTTTTAAACTTATTTTCATATTATTAACATGACTTTTGATTATGTTAAATTTTTTACGCATAAAATATACTTATTTTATGGTTTATTTTTTACTCATACCATTGTAAAAGTATCGATATTTACTACGTTTATATAGGTATATAGGTATTGAAGGAGCATACGGGGTACGGTATATAATCTGTATTTTACAGTCAACAAATATAAAAAATGACGTGCCTCCTAGAAGGTAGAACACGTCATTTGCATTTTACTCATATTTAATTATTGTTGAATTTGTGCTTGCATTTTCATAGATAGAATACGCTTAACCGCTTCGTTAAGGCGTTCATTCGTTATCGTTCCATTTGCCACCGCCTGTGTTAACGCTCGATGGACTTCGTCGATATGAACTGTGTCCGCATCAATGAGGATGAGATCGCTACCAGCCACAACGGAGGCTACAGCGTAATCCCCTATCTTTTGGTTCGCCTGCAAAGCGCCCACATCGATACGGTCCGTCATGACGATACCGTCATAGCCGAGGTCCTTGCGAAGCCAATCTTGGATAACTGGTTTTGACGCACTCGCCAAGTGCTGGTTATCAATAGCTGGAATTTGAATATGGCTCATAACGAGCATATAGGTATTGGCTGTCGTCTGTCCGATGAGTCGTTTAAAGACGGCTACATCATTATTGTTGAGGTAGTTTTTCGCCTCATCAGCGGTATTAAAGGATGCGTCCCCAAGGGTCACCGCAGGGAAGTAGTTATAACCAAACCACATTTGATTGATTTGGTAACGCTCCGCCATGGCTAGGTCCATATAGCCTGCCCAAGTCGGGTCAGATGTGTAGGACATATTCGGCACCCCAAGGTTCGCATTGGGCCCAATCACAAGGTTAAAGCCCATATCGTGCATTTCAATGGCCGATCGGGTCGCCAAGTTAATAATACGCTCCATCGGCAATTGACCTAACCGATTAGGTTCTGGCAAGCGCAAGAAACTATCGTTAGTGCGCAACACTTTGTCGCGATTCACCGCGATGTACGGCGTCACCATGCTGGCAGTCATCGCCGTTTGCATGATATCGTTGTTGAAAGCTTTCACTTGATTTTTATTATGTATATTTTCATTGGTTAGCATAACGCCGCTCACGCGATATTTGCGGATTACATCCTTTTGGGATTGCCCCAATGTGTTGCCATGGAGGCTGATCATCATCAGCTGTCCCACCTTGTCCTCTCGTGACATGGCTCCAAGCCAAGTGTTCACCTTTTCAGGGACGGGCTTGTTTGATTCCATGACCGCGCGGTACGATACGATTCGTACCTCCTCTTGCTCTGCCTGACTCTCATGTTGGCATCCAGTTGTACCAACGGCAGCAACTATCAAGGCTATGCCACACAGGGCACGCCGTAAAAACTGGTTCATCTCTCCTAGAAACTCCTTACTGCTTATGCAATATGATAGCTATGGGCCTCTCTATGTATTTCTCTCCACACTCACCCATAGGTCTCCCTTTTACCACAATATTATGATTCTATATTATACACTATATAATTCATCTTTTCCTCATGGTAAAAGCAAGTTCTTATACTGAATTCTCATAATAAGCTTATACAGTGAGAATAGTTGAATCCTATATAAATAAAAATCCTACGAATCGTTTGTAAGGTGATGCTTACAATAGCCGAAGCTATTAAAGTATCAAGTCACTCATGACTCGTAGGATTCTATTTTTATTTGTTATACCCTAAAGAGCTAATACAATCTTAACTCCTTTGATTACTAAAACATTTGCAGGTTCAATAATCAATCATTTAGCAATTGCTAACGAGTTATTCAAGATTAGCCTTTAAATTTAGGGGATGTTGGACAAGTTTCAGGTGTTACGTCTTTGCGAGTACCAAGAACCGCGCTGCGGTCTGTGTAATGTGTATGCAAGAGTTCATGTGCTTTGTGGCCCAATGGTTCACCTAAGAAATCTTTGTACAACGCTTGGATTTCTTCGTTTTCGTAAGAAGCAACCCATTTGTAGTTCTCATCAGCTTCGTAAAGACCACCGATACGAGCTTCTTTAGTTTTAACTGCTTGAGGCAATTTAGTACGCGGTTGACCGCCGCCACCGATACAGCCACCAGGACAAGCCATAACTTCGATGAAGTCATAATGTTTGCCATTTTCTTTCAAAGCATTCAAGAAGTCACGAGCGTTTTTACCACCGTGAACTACAGCAACGGACAAGGTTACATCATCACCCAATTGTACAGTCGCTTCTTTTACGCCATTCATACCACGAACTTCCTCAAGGTGAGTCAATGCGTGTGGAGGTGGCTCATTGCCAGTCACAAGTTTGTAAGCTGTACGCATAGCTGCTTCCATAACACCACCAGTGTTACCGAAGATGATGGATGCACCAGTTTCCATACCGATCAAGTCATCGAATTGGGAATCTTCAATAGCATTGAAGTCGAGGTTTTCCTCTTGGATCCAACGGATGAATTCACGAGTTGTGATGGAAATATCTGTATCCATGCCAATGGAATCGTCGTTGTGGAAACGAGCTGCCGCATTTTCTTCTTCCCGTTTTGTTTCTGCTTTTTTAGCAGTACAAGGGTTTACAGATATGGCCACGATGTTATGAGGATCGATGCCTTTTTTCTCTGCAAAATATGTTTTAATCATAGCCGCTTCCATAGCGATACAAGAACGTGTGGAAGACAAGTTAGGAATCAATTCTGGGAAGTAGATTTCCGCAAAGCGTACCCACGCTGGGCAGCAGCTTGTGAACTGAGGAATTTGACCACCTTTATTAAGACGATCTACAAGCTCAGATGCTTCTTCCATAATTGTTAAGTCCGCACCAAAGTTAGTGTCTACTACATAGTCTGCACCAAGTGCACGCAATGCACCAACCATTTTACCTTCAAGGAACGTACCTGGTTCATAGCCGAAGCCTTCACCGATAGCTACACGAACAGCTGGAGCTGTTTGGATAACAACGATTTTTTCAGGATCTGCAAGAGCTGCTTTCACCTTTTCAAGCTCGGATTTAGCATGCATGGAGTCGAATGGACATGCAGCCGCACATTGACCACAGTGGATACATACAGGAACATCACCATTTGCATCGAGATCGTAGTAGTCGAGTACGCTCATTACGTCCGCACAAGCGCGACGGCATAACGTACAGTTTTTACACTTAGAAATGTCGTGATAAATGGATGGATTGTTGAGTGCAATCGGTACACGTTTATCGATTAATTGATATTGAGACATGAGGACCTCCTCTAACAAACTATAACTACCAAACCTTTTCGGACGAAATATGCTAAACTACGGAGCACTTCGCCCTAACCGTACTTCTTCATCGTATCTATAGTATACGCTATAGTGAAAGTTTATACTATGTAGAATTGTTACACTTTTATAAAAAATCTATAATATAAATCACATTTTATCACGAATAGATAAATAATTCATCTTTTTTTAGGGAATTAATAGGTAACGCACCTTTTCTTTACTTAGCACTCAAGATACATATGTATGTTACACAAAAAATCGTACAATTAATGAAAAAACGCACGCCCTCCATAGGAGAACGTGCGTGTGTGAAGCTTTCACAATAATCATTAATCTAAACGAGACATGACTGTTCAAGAGTGTATTCCGGCTAAGCCCTGTGCTCGTCTATAAGATTAGATTATTTACCGCCCCAGATAAGTTGGAATACTGCTTGTGCAGGAGTGCCTGGCTCAACCTTACGGCTGTTTTTGCTAGGTTGTTCCTCTTTCACAACATAACCTTGTGGATCGTAAAGAGTAACCTTAAGATCTTTTACCTCTTGTTTTTTATGATTGAACTCTTCAGTCACGATGTAGTGGTAACCTTCGTAGTCCATAGCTTTAATGTCCATTACAGCTTTTTTATCATCTTTTTTAACGGAATCGTTATCGATAGACCAAGTGATACCGTTGCTGTCAGTACCTACAGTGTACCAGTTAGCAGCATCAACACTACTGATGCCACCAATCAATAAAGCGCCTGCTGCCAAAACAGCTGCTAATGTTTTTTTCATATTTTACCTCTCAAACTTAAATACAAGAATATGAAATTTAGTATATTCGATAAAACTAAATATTTTATGAAAGACAAACGTGCTCAACCTTTATACCTTCACATAATAGGTCGAACGTCCGCCCCCCTTACGACTAATTATACCATTCTTCACAAGCGTACGAACTGCGCCCTCGATAGAACTATCGCTGAGGTTTGGACACCATTCCCGAATGTTTTGCTTTGTAAAAGCTCCTAAATGATTGTCGATGGCAGCTTGCACCTGCTCCATGGCAGGACCGCTATGTACCAGTAAAGAACTACGGTCCTCAAAGTCATGATACGCAGCCAATAACATTTGTAACCAATACCGAATGAAAGCCGTAGGACAAGAGCTTTCACCATACCAGGCATCACTAGACTCACGTAAAGCAGCATAATACATATCCTTGTTTGCGGCGATTTTAGCCTCTAAGGATACATATTTACCGACCATAAAACCACTACGATACAACAACAATGTCGTCAACAATCGACTCATGCGACCATTACCATCGTTAAAGGGGTGAATGCACAAGAAATCATGAATAAATATAGGAATCGCCAAGAGCGGATCCACCTCACCATTGCCGACAACGCGATTATATTCCGTGCAAATCTGATCTAAAGCCTCCGCCGTTTCATATGGGGCCAATGGAGTAAACAAAACCTCAGTACGACCATCTGGATAGGTGGCACTAATATAATTCTGCACACTCTTTAACTGCCCTCCACGAGCATTAAACTGGTACTGATAGAGAATCTTATGTAACTGCAAAATATGATTTCGTGACAGCGTTATGGAATCATAACTATCATGGATGATATTCAACGCATCACGATACCCCATAATCTCTTGCTCATCCCGATTGCGAGGCGTCGTCTTATCCGCCACCAACTGCCGAAGGCGTGTACTCGTCGTCACAATCCCTTCAATCGCATTCGAAGCCTCCGTACTCTGCACCTTAGCCAACTCCACAAGAGACTCCAACACCGCAGGACTCTGAGAAAGCAAAACCTCCTCCTTGCCATTAGCCCGATAAATCCCTGCGATAAGACTCAAAATATCCATATCCCACGACAAAGACTGAATCCGACCATACTCAAAACGACGCATACACACACCTCCATTCCGTTCTAATCCCTTACAAATAAAATTATTCCCTTAAATTATACCATAAAATAAGGGAATAATTTATTCCCCTACGCAGTTTTGAGTAAATTTAATCATACGTACAGAAAGGGTTCTATCTCTTTGAGACCGACTTAGGTAACTATGGAGGTCGATGAGAGATAGAACCCTTTCTACTAGTCGAGGAAATTTACCAAATCAAGTGATACACGTGATCTAGATTACTTCCTTCTTGTATTTGTATGTCTGTATTGTCGTATGTTTGGCCACCGATCACATAGCCTGCTGGATTGTATGCTTTCATCTCGAGCAGTTTCGCAGTCTTTGCAGCACGATTAAATTGCAACGTATAGATAGAGTGATCACCACTAGGGTCAACAATCTTTAAATTCAACTTAGCCTGTGCATCGTCTTTTTCTACCGTATCGTTGTCGATGTAACCAGTACGACCATCCGCATCAGTATTAAGAGGATACCAACTTTCAGCATGAGACACGCCCACACCAGCACTAAATAACAAACCTGCGACCGCTAAACATGCAAACCATTTTTTCATAACCGTTCTCTCCTGATTAGAAAATCTAAACAACTATGCATTTCGCATAATACAATTCACTATGACTTCATTATAACACCATAATTGCATAATACTAATAAAAACTCTATAAAATGCATAAATTATATAGACCCCTCTAGGAACGTCTAGCGAGGCCCCTATGGGATTAAATAATCGTATTGTAATAGGGATGCCCATACTAAGATTAGCGTAAATTAGAAATAAAAAGGCCCAACACTTCTATGAAAACGACTTAGCTCGCTTTGGAGGCTTTCATAGAAGTGTTGGGTCTACTATCTAAACACACTGTCTAGAATGGGCATCCCTACACCGAAGGATTATTTACCCCATAGGGCCTGCATAACTTCCGCACCCATGGTATCTTCTTCAATTTTCGTAGGTTTTTGTGCGTCTTTACTGGACAACAACGCTACGCCTGCAGCACTGTATACTGTTGTATCAAGTTCTGTCCATGTTTTTTCTTTACGATCGATGCGTACTGTGTAGATGTATGTGAAGCCTTCTACATTGTTAATTTTAACAAGTACTGTTGCCTCATCATCTGTTTTATATACAGAAGAGTTGTCGATAAACCATGCTGCATCATCAGCATCAGCATCGATATAATACCAATCAGCGGCACTCGCTTGGCCAAAGCCACCTACAAAGAAAACCCCTGCTGCAAACATAGCAGCTAACCATTTTTTCATTTCTAACTCCTTAACGCTAGAGACGACCATCTAAGATGGCCGCCCATAGTTACTTACATATTTGTATCTTAATTACTTAATTATATTATTCTTCAGTTGCATCTTCTTCGATTTCAGAACCTGGAATAACAGCAATGCTAGCTACTTTATCACCTTCATCGAGGTTTTGTGTTTTCACACCAGAAATAGCTTTGCCTTTTTTAACAGCAATATCATTCATGTTGAAGCGGATGATTTTGCCTTGTTCAGAGATAAGCATTACTTCATCATCGTTATGAACAACTTCAACGGCAACTACGTCACCTGTTTTGTTCGTAATCTTGAAGTTCTTAGAGCCTTTACCGCCGCGTTTTTGCAATGTATAAGCTTCCGCATCATTGCGTTTACCAAACCCTTCTTCGGAGATAGTAAACACTTGTGCTTCGCTTTCATCAGCATTAATAACACCAGCACCTACAACCACGTCGCCTGCATTGAGTTTAATGCCTCGCACGCCGTGAGCCGCGCGTTTCATAAGGCGTACATCGCTTTCACTGAAACGAATAGCGATACCCAATTTAGTACCAATCAAGATGTCTTGACTGCCATTCGTTACGTTAACGGAAATCAAGTGATCCCCTTCGTCGAGGTTGATAGCGTTGAGACCAGAACGACGGATGTTGCGGTATTCTTCGATAGCTGTACGTTTTACAACGCCGAACTCAGTAACCATGAATAAGTTTACATCTTCTTGAACGCGTTCAAGGTCGATCATAGTCGTAACGGATTCGCCTACAGCTAGTGGCAATACGTTAACCATAGCAGTACCGCGAGAGTTGCGGGAACCTGCTTCTGGCACTTCGTATGCTTTGAGGCGGTATGTACGACCTGTGGACGTGAAGAATAGCAATGTATTATGCGTGCGAACATGCATAATTTGTGTTACATAATCATCTTCCTTCGTCTTCATGCCGATAACGCCAGCACCACCTTTATGTTGGTTGCGATATACGTTCGCGTTCATGCGCTTGATGTAACCTTGTTTAGTCAAGGTAATAACCATCTCTTCGTCAGCGATGAGGTCCTCTACATCAAGGTCGGACGTATCGATTGTGATTTCAGAACGACGAGGGTCGCCGTATTTCTTCTTCATATCATCCAGTTCGTCTTTGATGATTTGACGTTGACGCGCTTCGCTAGCCAAGATAGCTTTCAAGTCTTCGATCAATGCCAACAATTCCTTGTATTCCTCTTCGATTTTCTCGCGTTCCAAGCCTGTTAAACGGCGTAAACGCATGTCGAGGATGGCTACTGCTTGTTTTTCTGAAAGCCCGAATTTTTGCATCAATGCGTTACGTGCGATTTCGTCAGTTTGAGAACTGCGGATTGTAGCGATAACTTCATCGATGTGGTCGAGGGCGATCAACAAGCCTTCCAAGATGTGTGCACGCGCTTCGGCTTTGTTAAGCTCGAATTGAGTACGGCGTACGATTACATTGAGACGGTGATCTAAGTAGTAACCCAATACTTCTTTCAAATTCAATACGCGAGGATGACCGTCTACGAGGGCCAACATAATCACGCCGAAAGATTCTTGAAGTTGAGTGTGTTTATATAATTTGTTAAGAACGATATCTGGTTGCACGTCAGCCCGCAATTCGATAACGATGCGCATACCTTGACGGTCAGATTCGTCGCGAAGTGCTGTGATGCCATCGATTACCTTGTCGCGGCTCAAATTTGCAATCGTTTCGATAACGCGAGCCTTGTTAACTTGGTATGGAATCTCAGTCACTACGATTTTATGCTTGCCCTTCGCCATTTCTTCAATGGTTGCACGAGCGCGCATTTTTACGCTGCCACGACCTGTGGAGTACGCTTTTCTTAATGCCTTCCCGGCCCAAAATGAGCGCCCCAGTCGGGAAGTCTGGACCTTTGATTTGCGTCATCAATTCGTCCACAGTTACATCTGGATTATCGATGAGCATAGTAAGGCCATTACATACCTCATTAAGATTGTGCGGCGGAATATTTGTCGCCATCCCTACGGCGATACCGCTGGAACCATTGATGAGAAGATTTGGAATCTTCGCTGGCAATACGGTAGGTTCTTGCAAGCTTTCATCATAATTCGGCATGAAATCAACAGTTTCCTTGTCGATATCAGCGAGCATTTCTTGCGTAATTTTCGCCATACGTACTTCGGTATAACGCATCGCAGCGGCACTATCGCCGTCGATGGAACCAAAGTTACCGTGGCCATCTACCAAGAGGTAGCGCGTATTGAAATCTTGCGCTAAACGAACCGTTGCGTCGTAAACGGAACTATCACCATGTGGATGATATTTACCAAGTACGTCACCGACGATACGAGCGGATTTCTTGTACGGTTTATTTGGCGTCATGCCTGTTTCGTGCATCGCGTACAAAATACGACGATGTACTGGTTTCAAGCCATCACGCACATCTGGAAGAGCACGCATTACGATTACGGACATCGCATAATCGATATAGGCGTTCTTCATTTCTTTATCAATCTGAACGGGATGAATATTCCCGTGGGACCATTGTTGGTCTGCCACAATCTCACCTCATTTTACTAACACTGATTATAATTCATCATAATATTATAGCATTTTTAAGGGCTAAAGGCTAATTTTATCGGTATTTTTCTGCATTTTTGTGAAAGCTACTTCACCTATTCTAGTAGCCAATCTAAAACATTCTTTTGCTCTATACCATTATGATTATCTGTTTTATGTAACACATCCATTGTAAGTAAATATTTAGGATAGTTATCATCAAGTTTCTCTAACGGTGATAATTCACGTCGTAACGTAGTATCATCCATAACGCTATAGCTTACTTGATAATATTCTAAACGATGTGGCATTTTAGCTACAAAATCTATTTCACCATTTTGTAGATGCCCTACATAAACACGGTAACCACGTCTAATTAATTCCAAATATACAATATTCTCGAGTATATGACCGCGATCCGAATCTGTACGACTTAATAAAAACTTACGGAATGCACTATCTACAACATAATATTTAGCATTTCGCTGCAATAACGCTTTTCCTTTTACATCAAATCGGTCAACTTCATAGATTAAAAGACCATCTTTGAGACCTTGTAAATATTTCTCAACCGTCTTATTATCCGTTTTGCGACCATAACTAGTGAGCGTATTCGCAATTTTCGTTGGATTAATCAAACTCCCTATATTAGCTAATAAATATTTAATAATATCCAATAATAATGGTACATCTGTAATTTTTAATCTCGTTACAATATCTTTCAGAATAACAGTGTTTAGAATACTTTCTAAATATTCATCAATACTTTCATCATCTTCAACATGTACAAGCCTAGGGAAAGAACTATGCTCGATATACAAATTGTATATATCCATATCTGACAAGTTTTGCTGACTATATGCACTATGAAATTCTTTAAATGAAAGCGGTAGCATCTCAACTTGCACATATCTACCGGTTAATAATGTGGCAATATCAGAGGACATAAAATATGCGTTTGAACCTGTAATATAAATATCCACATTAGGTTTGATAAATAAACTTCCTACGACCTTCTCAAATTGTGGTACATGCTGCACTTCATCTAAAAATACATACATGAGAGTCTCTGGAATCAATCGTTCTACTATATACTCATGAAGGGCATGATACTCCTGTAGCGGTTCATACTCTAAATCTTCAAAATTAATAGAAATGATTTGATTGGCTTTTACACCACTAGCTAATAATTCTTGTTTAAACAATTCAAATAATGTAGATTTGCCGCACCGACGCACACCAGAAACGACTTTAATCACATCTTGATCTTTATGACGCCTTAAAAATTCTAAGTATTGCTCGCGTTGAATCAAAGGCATTATAACCTCCTTAGCTCAACAATATTCACTATTATTGCACAACTAGAAACATATTTTAGGATAGTAATCCTAATTCAGTACATTTAGAATTTAAACAGGGACTATAATCCTTATTTATTATAATTATATCATATTTTAGGATTATAATCCCTATTTTTATTAAATACAATATATTTCTGGATTACAATCCTAAAATAACTGTTTTATCATCGTATTGAACACTTATAACTATCTCTATCCCTTATTTAGTGACCCGCATGCTTTATCATATGATCTAAAATGCTAACAAAATCTCGTTCCACACCTGAAGTATCATTACCAGTACTGCCAATGCCTGTTAGCATAGTTTCTTTCCAGTCATTTCTTGCCATATACCTAAAACCTATCAAATACTGGGCTTTCGTTTTATCCGCTTCTCCTTTTGGCAAATAGTAAATACCAACGTGTCTTTCAGCGCGAGGGTGCAATAGAGCTGGGTTATCTTGCGGTTTATACTGGCTATATATGGATTTCATAAAAGTTAGAATATCTTCACCCTTTACAGACTTATCTACAAAGATAATCTCATTGGATCTGAATAGGGGTATCTTATTAGTACCTGCTACACGTGTGGCGCTAAGTTTAGATAGTTCTAGGACTTCCTCATAGGGAGCCATCCGCAATCCATACGGCTTGGCCTCCTCCACAAGTTTCCCGTTTAAATGAATTAAATATTCTTCGGAATAAACAAAATTTGCATTTGTATCCCGCTCTCCACCAGGCACTGGCAAGGTTGGGCTATGCACCACAGAATTTATGGTAAAAGAAAAACCATTGCTTTCATCATAAAAAACATACACATTGCGCTGGAAAGGTTTCTCCTTCTCCACCACAGCAGATTGAAGAACTAGACGCGGATGAACAACGCTGAACTCCTTTTCCACACTAGCCTTGATATCCTCTGGCGTCGCAGGATCACCATTCTCCGTCGTCCACACAAAAGAACAACCGCTCAATAAAAATGTACAAATACACACAACAACTAATGATATATACCTAATCAACTGCTTCATAGATACACCTCTCCCTGACCTATTTTCCTCGCACAGCCTGTTGTATTTCCCGATCAACAACGGTAATTATGTCTCGTTCAATCTGCTCAGAACTCTTATCTTGATAACCAACACCACTCATTAAGGTATCTCGCCAATCTTCCCGCCCTCTAATTTTAAAACTTATTAGGTACAGAGCCTTGCTCTTGTCTGTTTCACCATTTGGTAAATAGTAAAAGCTAACCTTACGGCCATACACGCTACTTACTAAGGTCTCGTCACCATTAGGTTTATATAGAGAATATATGTCTCTTAACATACCCACTACACCAGCACCATTAGATGTTTGATTAAGAAAAACAAAATCCCCTTCATCAAACAAAGGCGCTGTACTATTACCATCTGGACGCATGAGTTTAGCACTGATGAGCTCCTTACGCTCCTCATCATTAGCTATGTGAAAGCGATATTTTGTAGCAAGAAGAGCTACCTCACTATTTAAATGATTTAAATATGTATCTGCATACCAATACTCAGCCTTCGTTTCTCGCTGACCACCTGGAATAGGTAGCTCAGGAGTCTTCACATACACACTGGTAGTAAAGACAAAACCATTATTCTCATCTAAAAAAGTATACTCATTATGTTTATTGGGCTTTGTAGAAACAACCCTAGAAGACTGCAGCACAAGACGGGGATTATAAGCCGAAAAACGCTCCTCAACCATCTCCTTCACATCATTTGGCGTGTATGGATCCCCATCAAACAGCGTTATCCGAGAAGAAGTACAACCACCCAATACAACACTACAAACACACAACAAAACCAACAACACAAACCTAACAAACAAAGGCATACACAACCACACCTCTCTCCTTTTCCCCATTTGTATCAAGTATTCATATCAAATATGCAGACACAATCATTGATAACATCAGCTGATTGTTGATACTCTACTTCACACCCTTTCCCCATCAGGGGCCTCGCCCCATGCGAAAGGAAAAGTGCTTTTGTTGTTGGGACTAGTCCACATATAGGGTTGTAAAAAAGTTAGACACTTATGAATGAGCGACTTAGGTCACTATGGAGCGAAGGAATAAGTGTCTAACTTTTTTAACTAGTAAACCACTATGTGACGGGGCCCCAACAACAATCACTTAACTAGCGCATCCAATGTATTCATTCGGAAGTCTTCTATTACATTCATAAAGGATTGATTATGTATCGGATTGTCCGTCATCCCAAATAGGTGGCTTTTACAGTCGCAGTCAGAGGATCCAAATTTAGGCACGTCCCATTCGGCAACTCCACGGACCGCATCAGCGAGAGCACATTCCGCATCAGCCCAGCTAGTACGAATCGGCAGACCTGCTATCATTTCGCAGTGACCACGGAAGTAATCTAGATGCCAGTGCATTTTCTTCCGTTTTCGCTTATGGCGCTCAATGCGCTTTGTTAAATTCGCCTTCGCAGAGCCTACGTACATATAGTAACCCGCCTTGAAATGCATCATTCCTTTAGAGCCGATCTCAAGGTCTAAATCATGGTCGAGATGCATGACCATTACGTACACGCCACTATCGTGAGCCTCTGTGTCGAGAATGCTACTCGGATAGGAACATTCACGTGTTACAGTGGGCATGGTAAAAGTATCATCCCACGCTACCGCAACGGCTTTCCAGTCTAAAGAAGATGCTACCTCTTTAAAGGTTTTGGCAAACTCCAAATCTGTATGGTAGTCCGGCAAGAACCACTGCGCTCTATCCCATTGTACGAGGAATAAAACACCTGTATGGTACTCTTCGTTTTGCAATTCTTTTAAATGCAATAAATGCTTACGACCTCGCTCTGTAATGGCATCAGGGAACATGGCGCCCGTTTTGGAGAATAGCGTACAAGACTTAACCTCTAACAGGAACTCATCACCTTTATCATTGGTGAGGAGCAAGTCAAAACGTGATGATGTGCCGTGTAGTTTAACTGTATATTCTCGTCGTACAACGCGCCACTCTTCCCATCCAGGGATGAGTTTATTTTCGATCAAATACTGTGCTACATCGTTACTATAGTTAGTGTCGAGCATAATCACGACGCTATCGCGCTCGATACCTACAACACGGTATTTCGTCTTCGCATCAGGCTTATCATGAGGCACGATGTACATCGTTACACCGGTGAACAAAAGCTCCCACATGCGACCAGGATTTGGCAAATGAGCGAGCACGCTTTCACCATTTAGTTCTAAAGTCACCACAAAACGGTTCGGACGACCAGTATATGTTGCTTTTAAAATTGTATCGTAAAGGACCTTCATTGGTTCTCCTACATCAATAATATTCTATATATCTATTATACGCTATTTTGTTACAGGATGAGAGTCCTACGGATTATACTTTGAAAGTCCTTACAAATTGCATGGTGAATGCCCTAAGAAAAGCCTAAGAAGTAACACCTTACATATTTACAAAAACTGAATTAATAATTCACCACAGTTACAGGATCATTATTGCGGTATTTGCGATTACTGTGTGGAAAGTCTCGTTCTACCAAATTCTGTAGCGCTTCGCCTAATAACGTCCAAAAACCATCAGAATCTTCCGTTGGTATACCAAGAACAATGGAGTTTCCTTTGGAATAGGTAATACATGTAGAGGTTATGTTATCAATAATTGGCAAATACACAATAATCACACCACATGCTGCTAGCATATCCTTAAGAGGCTCTTTTACACCGATTAAAGGTTCACTAGAAAGGTCCTTAATTTTAGGTATAAATGTTCTTAATAACTCTGCATCGTAAGGATTAATCTCTACAAAACGAGCCTGCCCTTTTGTGATTTGTACCAGTGTATAAATCGCACTCTTTTTAGTTGGTTCCATATCCTTAATATTTTCATATACTAAGGGCATAATCATTTCATCAGCTACATGTTTTAAAGAAGCTACCTCAAAAAACTTCTGTAAATTATTGACCTGCTCAGCTGCCTTTTTCGTTTCTGGAACGATACCCAAACGTGCAAGCTTAGCATAACCAAAAGGTTTAGCAAAGTTGATTTCTTCATCAATAGAATTCTCATACTCTACTTTTAATATCTGCTCCCTATAACTAGCTTCTAAACCATTCCAAAAACTAGCCTCTACACCAAACACCCGCTCAAGACGCATTGCCACATCTTGAGTTAATGGCACCTCTCCATTAATGAGCTTACTAATGTGTTTTTCACTCATATCCATTCGTGTAGCTAATTCTTTTTGTGTCATATGCCTATCTTCTAAAACCTCTTTTATAGTCATACCTGGTGGTATCGCTATAAAAGTATTACTTCTATAAATTTTCATACTTTTTACACTCCTTATCAATGATAATCCACAATTTCTTGGATCTCTACAATATCTACAGTATTACCATATTGAGTAAAAATTAAGCGGTATGGATGGATTAAATCCATAGCATATTGTCCTAATCGATCTCCGTATAAAGGATGGCATCTTCCTAATCGCAAAAAAATTAATGTTTCAATAGATGTAGCTCGACTAATTTGTTGTAACCGTTCATATAGTTTTACTGTCATTTTAAGATTATATTTTTTCTGTGCTACATTAATATCTGTACATACCTTACGTATCTTATTATTCTTATATCGTATATCCAATATGTCACCGACTCTCTCAAATCATAGTGAATGGTTGATACAATATAAATGGCCATTTATAATAATTTACCTAGTAGGTTAATTCTATTATACCTCTTCAAATACAAATGTAAATAAATAATTTACCAATTGGGTAAATTTAATAACACTATGTAGTATCAAAAATCATGTATGCTATTAATAATTAATATTGAAATTTTTCATTTTTGTAGCTTAGGTTACATTATTACGTGTTAAAATAGTTTATACTAGGAACATCAGGTCAGTATTTAATACCCGTACTGATCGTTACGCCGGGTTTTGATGAGGCATCGCCTAGTTGATCTCATCACGCTGTTCGTATACGTGCGAAGCTTTCACAAAACCCAATGGCGTGTATAAATTATATATAAAGAATTATATAGATTAACTAAGTAGTTTTAGCCACTATTCTCCGCAGAGAGGGCTCGAGAAAGGATTTAATATGGCACAAATTGCAGCAAATTTACAACGCATTAAAAACGGTCAACGCCGTTATGCAATTACACCTCGCGTTCCTGCAGGTTTCATTCAACCTGAACAATTACAAAAATATATCGACGTAGCTAATGAGTTCGGCGCCGTTCTTAAATTGACTGGCAGCCAACGCATTATGATTACGAATTTGAAAGCAGAAGACGTAGATAAAGCTTGGGAAATGCTCGGCATGGAGCCAGCGTACACTGTATCTAATCGCGTGCGCAGCGTAAAAATCTGCCCAGGTACTACATTCTGTAAACGTGCTAAACAAGATAGCGTACATCTTGGCATGCAAATTGAGCGCAAATATTTGTCTCAAGAAATGCCAAGCAAAATGAAAATCGGCGTGTCCGGTTGTCTTAACTCTTGTACTGAAAGCCGCATGAAAGATGTTGGTATTATCGGTACTGTAGAGGGCTGGAATGTTTACGCTGGCGGTAGCGGCGGTGCTCATCCACGCATCGGCGACCTCATCGCTGAAGTAACAACTGAAAAAGAAGCTCTTGCATTAGTAGATCGTATCATTGCATACTATAAAGAAAATGCACAAATCGAGCGCATGGGCGAATTCATTGACCGCATTGGTTTAGAGGCTTTCAAAGCAGCTGTATTAGGCGACCTTGAAGGTGCTCCAGCTGAAAGCAAATCCGATGAACCAGCTGTGTTCTTACCTGGTCATGGCAACGACCCTGAACCAGAAGCACCACGCCTCGAAGCAGGTGCCCCTATTACACCAGATACAATCATTCGCGATATCGTAGATACATATCCAAATGTTGTACCTGTGTTACAAAGCATCGGCATGGGTTGCCTTGGTTGCCCATCTTCTACGGCTGAACCATTATGGCAAGCTGCAGAAATTCACGGTGTTAATGTATACGATTTAGTTCAAAAATTAGAAACAGCACGAAAAGGAGCTTAATATGTCCGCATTCTTAGGTCACATCCATTACTGGTTATATCGTAAAATTCAATTGCTCGTGGAGCGTGAAAACTTGATTTTAGAGAAAACAACTAAGGTTGTTGATGATTTGGCAGAGGAATTGCACTCCATCTCCGTAGATACTTACGGTGAGCCAATCAATCCAAGTATTCCACTTGAAAACATCATCGATCATGGTAATATCCATGGCTGGTTGTCCAACCAAATTAACATCGCATCTGTTCGCGAAGCAGCTTTCATCAAAGATTTGCTTGACACTAACTCTGGCGACGAAGCGGTGAACGTAGTAACAGCTATTCTCGATGCGTTTGCTGTACAAGGCCAAGCATGTGGCGTTGTAGCGCAAGACAGCCTTGAGGAACACACTGCTCCAGCGATTTACAATGCGTTGCAAAACTTCTACGTAAATGGCATGCCTTGCGATGGTGGTGACCAAGTTGTTTCTGAAAGCCCAGATGAATTTACATGGGTTGGGGATCACAGATTACAAGCAGGCTACTGGCGTACAGCAGGCGTTGATCCTAAGTTCATGGCACTTGCGTACCAAACATGGTTCGAAGCCTTTGTAAAAGCGGTAGATCCTAACTTTGAACTTGTAACGACTGAAGAAAACGGCACACGTTTATATACAATTAAGAAAAAATAAATAATATTTCGTTTGTTTAGAGACTATAAACGAACGAAAACGGGCGCAAAAACGAATGAAAATACTTTCGTTCGTTTTTGCGCCCATTTTAAATCTATATTTAATATATATTTCTTTCAAAACTGTAGCTATAGGCACAGCATTGATAAGCAATATCATTTATAATGTAAACATAAGGTAATTACACAAATTAATTTAATTAAGTGATAGCGTCAGCTTTCAAAACATAAAAAGCTAGAATTAGGAGGTCTATTATGGCAGGCACAGTTAATCAAGAATTAGGTTTATTATTCCAAGGTCCTAACTATGTAATCGTAAAAAAAGGCGGCAAAGCTGGTGAACAAGTTGAAAAACACAATCACCCAGAAGCAAATGTAATCTTTACAGTAGTAAAAGGTAAAGTACAAGTATTCCTTAACGAAACTGAAGAACATGTACTTGTACCAGGCCAAGTATTAGAATTCAACGGCGACAACTACATCCAAGCAACACTTGTTGAAGACAGCGAATTCGTAGTAAACCTTATCCACAAACCTGAATAAAATACTAACAGAACCTACAAACACTATTAGAAAAGGCGGTTAATCATAATTGATTAACCGCCTTTTTTGTATTACTTAAATTCTGTAGTGCTTACATTTTATAGAGCTTACATTTTAAAGAAATTAAAAGGAATTATAGATTGTAAAGTCACTTACATCAAAGCGTTTTGTATGGCCCGGTGCCGGTACGCAATCTGGATGAGGATAACCGATTGGGAATATCGCTACAGGTATGATGTTATCAGGCAAAGCATAGGCTGCTCGTACTTTACGGGGATCAAAATGAGCAATCCACGTTGTTCCTAGACCTATATCCGCCACGGTAAACATGAGGTAACTAAACCCTGCATATCCGCATCATCGTATTCGTTTCCAACTCACTGCATTATCATAACAAACAATAATCGCCAACGGCGCATTGAAGTGGCCATTAGTGCAGTCTTTTAGTTTACTAAGACTATCTGTCGTATTCAACACAAGTAAGCGTTGCGGCTGATAATTATGAGCTGTAGGTGCTAATCTCGCTGCCTCTAACAAGATATCTAACTTCTCTTGCTCAACGGGCTTCGTATCAAATTTTCGAACTGAATACCGCTCTGTGGCTAATGCTTTAAAATCTTTCATTAGATCTCAACTCCTTATTTGAAATAAGCTAATCTATTTTAAAGAAAACACCTATATAATGCTTACAATATCTTATCTCTATACAGACTACTTCTGTTAATATATTTCTCTATATTACTATAAAAGTCCTTTACAAAGCCCCTTATCTGAAACCAGACAAGGGGCCATTTCATATTATTTTTTTAGCCGGTATTATTTTTTAAGACGGCTAATTACTTCGTTAGTAATGTTTTCGATTTTGCTATTAGCGTCAGCCGCACGGATTGTGTATGGATCATCCAATACTACATCCATTTTTTTCTCAACGCGAATAGTTTCAACTGCATTATGAATTGCTTGCATCATAGGTTGAGCAATTTTGTTGATTTCATCGTTTTCTTTTTGAAGCAATGGAGCTACGGATTTATTGAATTCAGCTTCTGCTTGAGTTTGATCTTGAATTTTTTCAATTTCTTGTACTTTTTTCTCAATTTGTGGACGGTATTGAGCGTCTACTTGTTGCATTTTCATATCTAATGCACCATAGCCAGGGTAGCTATTTACTACTTGGCTCATATTTACTAAGCCAATGTTAGCAGCACTTGCTACTGCAGCAGTAGCAGACATAGCACCAACGATAGCTAGGGTAGTTAATTTTTTAGATAATTTCATCTGAAATCCTCCTCGAAATAAAAGTGTCACTATACAATCCAATAGTGTACTATTTTACTATAACAAATCTCGCTAACTTTCACAAGACTATGTTACATAGCATAAT